>ENA-UAEB01000206-UAEB01000206.1-human-gut-metagenome-genome-assembly--contig:-NODE-206-length-17448-cov-4.841143_pt1 | contig 17448 bp, 10 predicted proteins | sample MGYA00244273_ERZ654269 | MGnify/ENA primary metagenome ERZ654269 (study PRJEB26926, sample SAMN06165041) | human gut metagenome | biome: ENVO:00009003; feature: ENVO:2100002; material: ENVO:00002003...
ATACGAGATTGCCTCTTGTCTCGTGGGCTCGGAGATGTGTATAAGAGACAGGGCCTTGATCATTCTGAGCATTGCTCTGGTGCTGGTAATTTCCACAGTTATGTGGAGTTCTGCCCAGATCACACAGGATACAGAGGAAGAAGTACAGTCCACTCTCCGGGATGTTGCCACGCAGAACGCCCTGATCGTACAACAGGAGCTCCGTGAAAACTTCAACTTATTATACAGCCTTGCCGATGCGATCAGCGTTTCCCCGGATGCAGTCAATGCAAAATCCATTGCTGCACAGTTGGGATCTTTTGTCTCCACCTATGAGTTTAAACGGATCGGTTTCGTCTCACCGGACGGTCAGGTGATAAGCACCGATGGCTATGTACAGGATCTGTCCAGCAGAGATTTTTTTAAGGATGGTATGCAGGGACTTCCTGGTATTACCAATACCCTCCAGGATCGCCTCGGTACTCCGGAGCCCATCAATGTATTCAGCATTCCCGTATATGATCAGAGTGATTCCATTATCGGTGTTTTATTTGCCACCTATCGGAACCAGCATTTTGAAGAAATTTTAGGCGTGCAATCCTTTAATAATCAGGGATTCAGCTGTCTGGTAAATCAGGACGGTGACCTGATCGCCGCATCTTCCAATGCACCGGCTTCCCTGCAGGAAGCCGACCGGATATCCGATTATCTGACTCAGGATGCCCGTAACGACCAGCCCTTGCAGGATCTGCATACGCTGCTTCAGAGTTCTTCTTCCAACGGTGGTTATTTCTATGGAGGCAGTCAGAAGTATTATTACTATGCGGCTGCAATGGACAATCTCCGCAGCGACAGACAGTGGTTCGCCCTGACTATTGTTCCCGATCAGGTACTTTCCAGTCGTTCCGCTCCGATATTGTTTCAGGTGCGGCTGCTGATCCTGCTGATCATTGTGATCGCCGGAGTCGGTACTTTTGCTTTTGTGCACAGTATCCGGACACGGCGCAGGCAGTTATATCGTCTGGCTTATGTGGATCCTCTGACAAATGGTGATAATTTTGCCTGCTTCAAGGAGAAATTATCCCACCGAGGCGGAGACAGCGGCTTCTATGTTGCCCTGGATCTTCAGGATTTCAAGCTGATCAATAATACCTGTGGTGTAGCCAAGGGTGACGAAACACTGTTGGAAGTATGGAAGCTCCTGCAAACCGGTACACATCTGGGTGAATTTTCTGCCCACATCAATGCAGACCGGTTCATCCTGTTCCTGCGGGATAATGACCGGTGTACCTTAGAACCCAGATTGGAGTGCCTGTGTCAGGATATTTCCAATCTGTCCACAAAGCTTAATATTCCGAAACTGTTCCCACTGTGCGGCATCTATGAGACCGCCGATCATAAGGAAATCGAACAGAATTACGGCAAGGCTGTACAGGCCAAGTATCCGATAAAAGGAAAACGTACCAGACATTATGCTTTTTATGATGAGCTGGATATCAAACAGCTCTCCGAGGATCGTCTGATGGAAGATGTCTTCGAAGACGCCCTGAAGAACGGAGAATTCCAGCTGTGGTATCAGCCGAAAGTAGACCCCGTCACCGGAAACATTCTGGGAGCGGAGGCTCTGATCCGTTGGAAGCGCCCCGACGGCACCATGCTCTCCCCCGGGAAGTTCATTCCATTATTTGAGAAAAACGGTAATATCACAACACTGGATGAATATGTGTTCCGCACAGTGTGCGCACAACAGCAGAGATGGCTGCAGGCCGGAGCAACATTGTATCCGATTTCTGTAAATATTTCCAGAGTCAGCCTATACTACAGCAATGTGGTAGATAAGTACCGGGAGATTTTGAATTCATTCCGGCTCGATCCGAAATATGTTCCGTTAGAGATCACTGAGAGTGCTACCATTGATAACAGTGATATTTCCTCCCTGATCGAGCAGTTCCATGAAGCAGGATTTACTTTACTGCTGGATGATTTCGGAAGCGGTTATTCTTCTCTGTCTTCGCTGAATGTCATGCATTTCGATACGATCAAGCTGGATAAGAGTCTGATCGATTACATTGGTGACCGGAACGGTGAAAAGCTGCTGTTGCACATCACACAGCTGCTGCAGAGCTTCGGTATGACTATTACCGCAGAGGGTGTAGAAACTTCGGATCAGGTAGAGTTTCTGAAGAATCTTCACTGTGATGATATTCAGGGTTACTACTTCTCGAAGCCGTTACCGGTAAACGAATTTGAAGATTTTGTAAGAAAGCATACAGGTCTGTAGGGTTCGCCCACAGACCTGTTTTTGTTCCTGTATTCTGTTTTGCTCGTCTTATTCTTCTCCCAGGATCAGGATCGAATAAGCCGGAAGCGTAACTACAGTACCGGCACGCTCCGCGGTTTCTTCTCCGGTATAAAGTTCCCCTAGCAGTACCAGTTCCTCCGCTGTGGTGCCTCCTACGGTAAGTCCGGTCAGATCCACGCTCACAGCCTCCGCAGAGGTATTTCCCAACAATAATAAGTTACTGCCTTCATAGCTTCTTGTCAGGGCAAAGCATTGTTCACCGGAATACTGCTCCAGATAAGCGGTGGTGCCTCTGGCGATCACCGGGTTCTGGTTGCGGACACGGATCACCTGTTTCACATAATTATAGATGGAATCGGGATCCTCCTGCTGTTCTTCCAGACTGTCAAATTTCATCCGGAAATCATCCATATCTGCCGGGCCCTTACACATGCCTTCCGCATTGCCGTCCTTGCTCCAGTACATGGGGGCCCGTTTGTTCTCGTCTTTGCCGGAGCCCTTCATGCCCAGTTCTTCCCCATAATAGAGGAATACATTGCCATTCATTAAGAGATTAAGGGCATTGCCCATTTTCGTCTGAGCTTCGCTATTCTCCCCGGCATAGTAGCCTGCACTGCGTCCCATATCATGATTGGTGTAGAAGGGAGCATTGATATAATCCGGATTGTACTGCGCATACATGCCCTGCTCTGTTTCCAGATTCTTTGCATAAGATGTTGCCGATGCCTTACCGTTCATCACATTGGCAATGATACCGGACTTGTCGGCAAAAGCAAAATCAAACATGCTGTCCACGCCGCTCTCATAATATTTGGCATAGGTATTCTGATCCGTCCAGCATTCACACACCAGATAATTCTCCGGATCTTTGCCATGAACATAATCCGCAAACCAGCTTAGAATTTCCACATTGTCCTCTGTGGATCCGGTAACATACTCTTTCACCGCATCCAGTCGGAAGCCATCCACACCCATATCCAGCCAGAAGTCCGCGATCTGCTCAAATTCCCGGCGTACCGCCTCATTCTCCAGATTCAGATCCGGCATTCCGTCCCAGAATCTCGCTTCATAATACCAGGCCGTTCCATCCAGCTGTGCATACCCGCCCTGGTATTCTCTGGAAAAATGGTAATAATCCACGTACGGGCATTCGGAACTATCCGGTTCCGCCCCTTCCGGCAGGCTCTTCAGATACTCCGCAGCCTGTTGGAACCAGGGATGGCTGCTGGAAGAATGATTCATTGCCAGATCCAGGATCACACGGATCCCACGGTCATGACAGGCCGTCAGCAACTCCTGAAATGTTTCCAGAGTGCCATACTGCGGATCGATATTCTCATAATCCGTGGTATCGTATTTATGATAGGTGAAGGAGGGCATCACCGGCATGAGCCAGATACCATTGATTCCCAGATCCATATCTGTGGTATCATCACCGTCATTCAGGTAATCCAGCTTTTCCAGTACGCCCTGTAGATCTCCAATGCCATCACCGTCGCTGTCATAGAAGGAATATACGAAAAGCTCATAGTAGGTACGGTAGTTGTCGTCCGGGATCTGCAGTACCCGGTTGTCCTGCACCAGTGCCGTGGTACTGCCGGTGCTGTCAGTGTTACTGTCCGCGCTCTCATCCTGTACGGTGGCAGTCTCATTCTGTGTACCGGCAGCAGACGCATTGCTGTTTTCTCCTTTGCTGCCTCCACAGGCAGTCAGAGACGCTGTCATTCCCACCACCAGTATTGCTGCCCATATTTTTCTGTTCCATTTGCTCATAGTTATCGCTTACTCCTCATATCCGCTTTTTTCAAACCGGAACCATTTGAAATCAAAATTGCATCCCGGCAGGAAAACGAAGGTCACATTCTGCTCTCCCGTCACTCTTTCCAGAGGGAAACGCAGTTCCCTATATTCCTCGCTGTGCGGGAAGGGAAGTACCTGTGTAGCTCCATCGGTAAACCTAAGTTGGATCGTATTCTGCTGTAAAGGAGTTCTTCCGCAGATGACAATGCTATCGGTTCCCGCTTCTCCAAAGTTCATATCCGTAAATTCGAGAGAGACATTATTGCCGATCTGTTCAACGGCATCCCCGGTTCTCACAAAGCTGTCACCATAGGTAACTCCGTCCGTGAGAGCACTCAGTCTTGCATAAGCTTTTTCCTGTCTGGTGAAATGGAACTCTTTCAGGAAAATTTTATCTTCTGACACTATTGTCAGTTTTGTTACACCCTTTAATCTCCGGGGCAATACGAAGGTATCCGGCTGGAAGACTTCCCAGATGCCCGGCTTCTGATAGGTTATTTCACCCACCAGTGTTCCCTGTGTCCCGGAACCGCTCTCTTCGGGCTCTCCCTTCCATATCTGAATCCGGTGGGGATCATTATCGTTGGCAAAAATGGACAGCGTGATCTCGTCACTTCCGAATTCACCAAAGTCTAACGCTTCATAGACCAGTCCGGTAGGCTGTGCCTTGTCCGTTCCGGCACTGTTCTCCACTCCGCGGCTTACGTCTCCGCCAAAACTTCCGACATAAGAAATACCCGTCACCGGCTCATACGGAGAATGGAACGTCTGTCCCATGCCCTCCACTGCAAAGTCAAGTTGGGAAATCATTTTAATATTGGTTGTTCCGTTACAGGTCATACACCTTACCTGAAAACTGCCATCACTGACGCCTGTGATCCGGATGCTCTCGCCGTCTTCCAGTTCCTCCAGTTTTGCCACAGGGCTGGGGATACCGGAAGCGTCAGTAATGCTCCAGAGAAGCTTACGGTCTGTGGCTTCCATGGGATAGATACGGGTATGTAGCAATACATACGGCTTCTCCGGTGTCAATCTCATATAGGGAGCGCTCATTTCCAGTTTCCGCACCGGAACAAATCCGGGATCCACAAAGGCGGGCGGATATTCTCTGTTTTCTTCTGTTGCGCAGACACCGGGACGAATCGGTGCTTCGACTGCCTGTAACGTCACTGTCGCCGTGCGGTGCCCGGCAGCTGCCGTTGCTGTTCCAGTACCGGTTTCATTGGTCATGCTGTTCACTGTGGCTGCCCATGCATCCTCCACAGTCACACGAATCTCCCCCGGCGTAGTTTTTGCTGCGATCATAGCCAGTAATTTCCCCTGGAACAACTTACGTACGGTTCCCTTGTAGGCATCGTAATCGGCGCTGTCACCATTGTCCAGTCCCACCAGTCTTCCAGCACCTTCCACGGTCACTCTCACATAATCGGAGGCATTTTCCACAGGATATCCGTCCCGGTCCTCCGCTGAGATCTCCACAAAGATCATGTCCTCGCCGTCAGCATGCAAGGCTGATTTATTTGCTTTTAATACATAATGATCTGTGTTGCCGAAGGAATGTCTCTCCTGTCTGGCTATCTCCCTACCCGTTTCGTCGTATGCCACGGCACAGATACTGCCGGGCGCATACGGTACTTTCCAGGAAGGCTGCAATACCGTTCCTTTCTGATGATCGATCTGCTGTTTTCCCTGTGACACTCCGTTTACGAACAGTTCCACCTCCGGAGCATTGCTGGTGATCCGCACGTCCACCTGCTGTCCCGGATTAAAATCCCAGTAGGGATATACATGGATCATGGGATCTTTTTTCCCATCCGTCCATTCCGAACGGAAGACGTAGTAGGAGTCTTTGGGAAATCCCGCCGTATCCATCTGTCCGAAATAGCTGTTTTTCGTCTGATAAGGGGTCGGCTCACCGATATAGTCAATGGCTGTCCAGATGAACTGACCACAGGAATAAGGGGTATCTCTGTCCATAGTGATACAGTATTCCGTATTTTTCGCCGCCCAGCTGGTAGTACTGTTGCCCAACGCAGAACACTGTTCGTCCGCTTCGATCAGATTCGCCCTCTCCAACGGAAAATGATACACCCCTCGGCTCTGTACCACAGAGGAAGTCTCACTTCCGTAGATGATCCAGTCCGGATGCTTTTCATGGTGTTCCGCATAATATTTTTCCGCGTAGTTATAGCCCGCCACTTTCACGATATCCGCACATTTCTGGGCATTTTCCCAGGGCATGTAATTGGAACCGATCGTCACCGGTGCCACCTTCCGGTAATCCCACTTTCTGACTACTGCAAGGAGGCTACGGGTGATCTCCTGTCCATGGGCATCCGCATGGGTATCCGGAATCTCGTTGCCAATGCTCCACATGATAACGGAAGGATGATTGCGGTCTCTGCGGATCCAGCTGCGTACATCCTTCTCCATCCACTCCTTGAAAAATCTGGCATAATCATAAGGATTCTTTGCCATCTCCCACATATCGAACGCTTCGGATACGATCAGAAATCCCATCTCATCCGCCAGTTCCATCAGTTCCACAGCGGGCATATTGTGGGAAGTCCGCACAGCATTGACACCCATGGAACGCATGAGTTCAAATTTCCGGCGCATGGCTTCTTTGTGAAAAGCCGCTCCCAGTGCTCCGAGGTCATGGTGATCGCAGGCACCGTTCAGGCGCACTTTTCTGCCGTTTAATAAAAAGCCCCTGACAGGATCAAATTGCATGGTGCGGAAACCGATGCGAAGATGTTCTTCCTGACATAGTTCCCGGCTGTTGGTCTCCCGCACCGGTTGTTGTTCTGTTCTCTGTGATGCACTGTTACCGATCGTCTCCGCACTACCGTTTTCCCGCAACATGTCTCTCCACAGGCATACCTGCAGCTCATACAAGTAAGGATCCGTAATGTCCCATTTCCTCGGATTGTCCACAGGAATCGTCACAGATGTCTTCTCCTGTCCACCGTCAAGGGGCTGCTTTACCCGGAAAATCTCCCTGCTTGCTGTTTCTGCGGAGCTTTTACTGTCCCCTGTATAATACAGACAATATTCCAGTGCATAATTTCCGTTGTCCGTTCCCCATTTCAACTCCATATCGATGGTCAGGTCATAGCCTTTTTGCGTCTCCACAGAAGAGGTGTAGATGCCGTCCAGCGGGATATGTGTCTCCGGCAGACATATCATCCATACATTACGATAGATTCCGGCACCGCTGTACCATCTGCTGTTGGGTGACTGAAATACGACGCGAAGGGCCACTTCATTTTCTCCCTCCCGCAGACTGTCCGTAATGTCCCAGTCAAAGGTGGAATAGCCATATTTCCATTCTCCAAGCTTTGTTCCGTTGACACAGATCTCAGAATCCATGTAAACACCTTCGAAGCGCAAAATGACACGGTCATCATTTCCTGTTTTATCCGGGGCATAGGCAAAGTTCTTCCGATACCAGCCGATGCTGTCTTCATAGAGATTCTTCGTATCATAGATCAACCAGTCATGGGGCAGATCCACCGGCTGCATTTTGGCTTCCCAGATCTGCCTGTCTTCCCATTTCACACCTAATTCCGTTTTGGCAAAATACCAATTATCATTCCATAACGTTCTGCTGTTCATCAAAGTTTTTGCCCTTTCTGTCTGATCCCGGTTTCTGTCCCGTTATTTTATTTTTCCTGCACGTGTTCGGTTTTATCTGCGTTCGATGCAGACTGCGCATCTGCACGGTTCTCCAAGTGTTTCACAAGCCAGACCGCCAACAGCGCATCCAGCGTTCCCAATAAGATTCCGCCCAGGATATCCGTCGGGTAATGAACGAAGAAGTAAAGTCTGGAAAATGCAATAAGTGCCGCCATGAGCAGACTTAAGAGTCCTGCTCTACGATAATAACAGAAGATCGTCACTGCACCGGCGAATCCATTGGAGCTGTGTCCCGAAGGGAACGAATATTCAGAAGGAAACGGGATCTTCAATATGACACTGTTGTCGACTGCGCAGGGTCTGGGTCTGGCGATCACATTTTTCAGAAACAGATTCCCCACCAGATAGGTAATAGCCATTGCGATCATCATAGTCAGACCGCATTTTCTGGTCTTCGGTATACATGTCAGGACGATGGCGATGGCAATCCATACAAGCCCGCTTTCTCCGATCGTAGTAAAAAAACGCAGGATCTCTGTCAGCCATTCCTGATGGATCCCCTGAATTGCATGCAATATCTGTAATTCCATCCTTCGTTCCTCCTTATCCGTCTTCCGGCTTGGTTACCGGCCTTTCCACCTGTGCCATCTGCGAAGCTGCCTTATACCTTATGGCGATTATCCTGTTTACCTCCGCTTCACAGACAGACATTTTTCCAGTATCGGCCGCTCCGTAATTTCACCGTCAGACATTCTTTTGAACTATTGTAATCTATTCAGAAATGCTTTTGCATTGGCTGCAATATCATCCTTAAATACAGCGGAACCGGCTACAATGACATTGGCTCCTTTTTCCATGGCAAATGCTACATTGTCCAGATTGATACCACCGTCTACTTCCAGATCGGTAGACAGCCCCTTATCGTTGATCATTTTCCGGATCACCTGTACCTTATCCAGGCACTCCGGGATCAGCTTCTGTCCGCCGAATCCGGGCTCCACGGTCATTACCAGCACCATATCCACCAGTTCCAGATAAGGTTCCACTGCCTCTGCCGGAGTGGCGGGCTTAATGGTGATGCCGGCCTTTTTGCCTGTGGCATGTATTTTTTCAATGCATCCCTCCACATCTTCTGTGGCTTCCAGGTGAAAATTCACCAGGTCCGCACCACAGGCAGCGAACTCTTCCACATAACGTTCCGGCTTCTCGATCATCAGATGCACATCGAGAAACATATCCGTGTGGGATCTGACAGCTTTTAATACCGGCATACCGTAGGAAATCGACGGTACAAACAATCCGTCCATCACGTCTACATGCAGCCAGGAGACCCCTGCTCCTTCCACAGCTTTGATATCCTCTCCCAGTTTCCATAAATCCGCCGAAAGAATTGAAGGTGATAATAAATTCATGTTACTCCTCATTTCTGCCCCGCAAGGCCTTGTCTGTTGCTTATTACCGTTCTATTCTAGCAAACTTGTTTTCGTAAAACAAGACTAACGAAAAGGAACCTTTTCCTTTTGGAAAAAAGTTCCTCCGTTCGCAATTCTCTATAGGTTTTTCACGTCTTCTTTCAGTTTGTTCCAGGCATCTTCATGCTCCGTATAGTAAATGGGACATTTCTTTCCGCCACAATCATAGTGGCGCAAGATGTCATCGGGCTGCAGGTCATAGGCATCAGTCAGCCATTTCAATAATTTGATCAGAGAATCATAGGTCTCCTGAGTAAACTGGCCGTTGTCCGCCTTGTAGCAGCATTCGATAGAAATAGAATCCTCATTGCGGGTCTGTACTGCATAGGCGATCTCGTCCAGAGGAACGCACTGAAGGATCTCGCCATCATAGCCAATGATAAAATGGGCACTGGCACTGCGTTCATGATTGTCTTTCAGCTGTTCGAAATAGCTGCGGTTCTGGGCCGCGCTGGTCCCAGGATTCGCCGTGTAATGTACAAAAATATTTTTCACTTCCGTCAGGGGATCTCCCGGTCTGGAATATTCATTCACGGTGAGAAAATCTTCTGTCCAGTTGGGATGTGCTGCATATACATCCGCCGGAAGTCCCTGGATCCGGGTTCCCGTGGTCTCCCCGATCTGTTTTTCGATCCGCTGCACAGCTTCTGCCGCAACTTCCACAGGAGTACTGGCCTCCGCAGTGCTGGCAGGTACTTCCAACAAATTTTTCAACATAAAGATTCCTGCAAGAATGCTGGCACACAGCAGGGAAATCTTAATATATCTGCGGATTCTTGCCTGTCTGCGGCGGCGCTGCCTCTCGGCTCTGACCCGGCGTTGTCTGACGCGGGTGCTGTAAGCATTGTCTTTGTAAACATTTTGCTCATATGCATTGCCCGGATGACCCTGCTCCTGCCGCCAGGCCTTGTTTTTCTGCTGTGCTGTCGTCGAATACTGCGGATGTGATTTCTTCCTTCCGCCTTCCTGCGGCATTGCCGATATGCTATGTTGTGACCGTTCTGTGCGTCCTCCTGTATGATTGCTTCGTGATTGATCGGCGTATCTTCCGGTCTGTCTGTCTTGCGGTTGTCCTACACGTCTTCCTACGTGTCTGACTATATTTTTTCCAGTCCGGTAATCCACCAGATACGGATTTCTTCGCACCTGTATCATTTCCAGATCCGGTTGTCTGCTCGAACGATTCTCCTGTGTCATATTGCTGCCCCCCAGAGTTAATTGCTTTCTTTGAGTCCCAGTTTAATCCGGAGTTGTCACATTTTTCGGCACATATTCCTTAAGATTTTATAAATTTATTGTTTAAAAAGTTCCAGCAAATACTTTTCTATCACCTGTGCTGCTTTGCGATGAGCTTTCACTCCGGGATGCAGGCGGCTGCCTACGGTGTCCGGTGTGGTGTTGGGAAGTTGTAAAAAGTGGATTCTGGTATCACCAGTCTGTTCCGCGTAGGTTTCCACCGCTTCACGGATGACGGGCAGGAAATTGTCTCCCAGCATACCATAGCCCCAGATGATCTGTGCCTCAGGATTGCAGTCACGCACAGCTTTCAGGAAATCTTGGATTGCTGTAGTCAGGATCTTTTTGACTTCTTTTATGTCACGGGTTCCTGCCCATTCTCTTACCAGTTCCGCTGCGGACTGGATTGCTGTGGCATCGTTGGTTCCCAGATTAATGATCACGGCATCCGGCTGCCATGCCTTGAAATCATAGTCTTCCAGTGCTCCCAGCGAAGCATTTCGCTCCCCGGTAAGCAATCCGCAGACCTGTTTATAATAGGGAGGAATCTTATTCTCTACAATGCCATCCCAGCCGGTGACGATTCCCCAGCCACTCTGGGACACCACACGATATTCCGCAGAAAGCGCATCCGATACCATACGGGGATATGTATTTTCCGCAGAGAAGAACGCACTGATCCAGTCTTCCTCACCTACCGGCCCCATAGTTCCCTCTCCACTGGTAATACTGTCTCCTACAAATTCCAGGCGATATTCAGGATCCGGCAGAACCAAAAATTCCCCATCTCCATATTGCAATCCCAAAATCTGTATCATGTGTAGCGGGTCCTGGTGCATAGCCTGTACTTCCTTCAGAATCCGTACATGCTTCGTCTTTCCTACTGTCATTCCTCGAAACAGGCATACTTCATTTTTCCCTTTATTAACCGGAAAACGGCTGATCTGGGCTCCATTCAGTTCTACCGCCAGCCATGGCTCCATCGTGTCGTAATCAGCATTTACTTCCAGCCACAATTCACTGCCAGTATATAGAAATTCTATACCGCTGCCGGTCCAGAATAAATTGATCACATCTTTTCCCGTGGTCCGGCCCAATACCCGCACTTGCGGCAAATCCGCTATACTTATAATCTTTTTCTGCTGTTCCATTTTCCCATACCTTCTACTCTGTTTTCTGTTGCTTCGACATTTTCTGTTATTATCTTTCGATTGCCTGCTTTACTCTCTCCTGCCGTACTCTTCTGCGATCACATTCTCCGCAGGACGTCCGCATACCGCATAAGGGCTCAATCCTTCCAAATTTCCCGGCCAATCCCAGATGCCGAAGCCTTTCACCCAGTCACGTTTTCTGCAGGCTGTAAACATTGCCCGGTACCAGTCCGCCTGTTCCGCATCATCCTCTTCACCCTGCAGTTCCCAGTTATTCGGAACCTGCGCAGAACCATGAATATTCATGCAACCCGCTTCCGAAAACAAAAAGGGCTTCTGAAATTTTTTCACAACCTTTTCGATCCGGTCTAACTGGTTGTCCCAGTCGTCTATGGGATAATATCCGCTGGACGCAATCACATCCACGGCATCCCACCATGTAATATGATCTTCTCCATATTTGTCGCAATTATAACCGACAGGTCCGTCATATACCGTCCGTACTTCCGCGATAAGTTTTCTCCACTCTGTCTCCCGGTGCTCCGTCATGGTCATTTCACACCCCGCCAGGAACAATTCACAGCCTGCCTGCTGCGCAATCTGTGCATAATGTTTCTGAAAGGCAATGTGACTCTCGAACCAGTTGCCCCATTTGGGTTCGCAAGGTACATCATGGTCAAAAAAGCTGATTCGTGCCCGCCAGACACCATTGTCACAATTCACCGTCGGTTTCAAAGCAACTTTCAGTCCCAGGCTCTGTGCATATCGAATCATATCATACAGTTCCTCATCCGTACAGCTTTTCTCCCCATCATAACGGATTTCCTCACTGTACGGTGTTTTCTGCATCCCCGATGGTGTGAATATCACCCAATTCGTATGGATTCTTCGTACCATTTCCTCCATACTTTTTCTGGATTCTCCCGAACCCAATACTCCTCTGTGCGGAAAAACCGCAAAATTCACAGCGCGAAATGCCTCCATACAATACCTTCCCTTCCAAGTATCCCATTTGTGTTTCATTTCCTGTATTGTATCATTTTTAATTTTATTTAGCTAGTAAAATTAGCTTTTATTTGCCTAAATTTATTTTCCTGCATCTCATTGTGTTCATTCACACGATATGCTACCATGAAACTATATACAGTGCTTTCAGAAAGGAGCTATCTGCCATGCATTTTGTACAGGCAAAGGGGATTCTGTCTCAGAATAACGGAATGAATATTTACCGCGGATGCTCTCACGGCTGCATCTATTGCGACAGTCGCAGTAAGTGCTACGGATTTACACATGCTTTTGAAGATATCGAAGTGAAAGGAAATGCACCGGAGCTGTTGGAACAAGCGCTGCGCTCCAAGCGTCACAGGTGTATGATTGGTACCGGTGCTATGTGCGATCCTTATCTTCCGGCTGAAAAAGAGCTGCGATTGACCAGAAAATGTCTGGAGCTGATCGATCAATATGAATATGGTGTGACCGTGCTCACAAAAGCCAGCCTGGTGCTTCGGGATCTGGATCTGCTGCAATCTATTAATCAGAAAGCCAAGGCAGTGGTTCAGATGACGTTTACTACTTATGATGAGGATTTGTGCCGGAAAATAGAGCCTAATGTCTCTACCACGAGAGAACGTTTCGAGGTGCTGATGAAATGTAAGGAATTGGGAATTCCCACCCTTGTGTGGATGACTCCCATTCTTCCTTTTATTAATGATACCCGAGAAAATATCGAGGGGCTTCTTGACTATTGCCTGCAGGCGGATGTGAAGGGAATCCTGCTGTTCGATGTAGGAGTCACGTTGCGGGAAGGAGATCGGGAATTTTTCTATCAGGCTCTGGATCGTGATTTTCCCGGCATTCGGCAAAAATATGTCCATACTTACGGAAATGCCTATGATATTCCCAGCCCTCACGCCAAAGAACTCATGGCCTTAATTCGCAATACCTGCTCAGCCAATAGTATTCTATGCTCCCCGAAGGAATGCTTCGCTTACCTGAATGAATTCCCTGAGAGATATGTGCAGCAGACATTGTTTTAGGTTCCAATGGCGATAATTTCTACAAAAAAGTTTATATAGACAACACAGTAAAATCGGGAGCTTTTGCTCCCGACATCTTGATAACGCAAAAAACGAATATTTACATTCAGAATAGAACTACACTCAGAAAATTGGTAGCTATAGCTTCAGCGCCCAGAACAAAAACGGCATTGTGATCACGGAAAGCAATGTGGTCAGAGCCACGCCCCTGGATGTCAACCGATAATCGCCATTGTACTGCTGTGCCAACATTACTGTCATGCTGCCTACCGGTGTTGCCATCATTACCAGACAAACGCCTCGGAATATCGGATCCTTGATAAAAAAGCACAGTCCCCACAGAAGCAATGCCGGCAATAGTACCAGTTTTACTACAGAGAAAACGAGTAGGCGCACATCTGTAAACAAATCTCTTAACCGGGTCTGCGCCAAAGAGTCACCAATGACCAACATGCTTAACGGACCTGTGATGGCACCAGTGAAAGTTGCTGTATCTTCAAGGATCAATGGGACCGGAAGATTGGTGATATACAGAATTATCGCAATAATGCAAGAGCCTACGCCTATATTCACGAGTTGTTTCCAATTTATATTTTTCTGACAACCACCAATCTGCATTTTGTGGATGCCATAAGTATAGATCAAGACATTATATAACAAGTTGAAGATTACAGCGTGAATTATTGCATTGCTGCCATACATGACATCCAGCAAGGGATAACCCATAAATCCAATATTGGAAAAAAGCGTCATGACCTGATAAGCGCCGTAGTCCTCTCTGTCTGCATGAAGCAATCTGGGCAATAGTTCCGCGACAGCAAACATAATTGCAAAATAGATCAGCGCAACACCCAGAGTAAACAACAATTTTCCTTTATTCTCCAGTCTCTCAGGATTCATACCAGAGGCAATAATCAGCGCAGGATTTCCAATATTGATTACTATACTTGAAATTGTTTTGCCTGTAGTATCTTTAAACACACCGATTTTCCGACAGATATATCCGATGAGCATAATCAAGAAAAACATTATCATTTTTTGGAGTAAAAGCATACAACACCTTCATATAGTAAATATATAAGCTCGCAAATTATACGTTCTTACAAATGCATCTCTAACCGCTGCCAACATTACTTTGCAGAGTCGCCCATTATAACACAGGAAGGAGAGGGAATTACAATTTCCTGTCCGCTCCACTTTAAAATCCCTTTATTTTCATCAAAGAAAAAGGTCTGTACCACATCTGTATGCTGAATACCCACTATCAGCATAGAGCCATCTGGTACAAAACAAAACTCCCGGCAGAAATCACCTGCCAACATTGTATGTCCTTTCAACATCAACAAACCGGTTTCCTTATCTACCTCATAGACAACAATTGAATTGTGCCCTCTGTTCCCAGCCAAAAGATATCTACCGGATGGATGCATCTGTAGTGCCGAAGTATAGTTCTCCCGGTCATAACCATCCTCACGTCTCGTCGATATTACCTGGACATTCCGTAACATATCTTTGCAATCCGGCTGATACTCAAACACAAAAATTTGACAGCTCAATTCAGATACCATATATAGATATTTTCCATCCGGACTGAAACGGAGTTGTCTGGGTCCACTGTCTTCCGGTGCTTTCCACTCGAAAACTTTTTGATACGTTTTTGCATCATAAAGATATATATAATCAAGACCGCAATCCGCAACCGCAATATATTTTCCATCCGGTGTAGGCATGGATGCATGAATATGAGACATCCTTCCATTTGGTTCCTGGTGATGCTCTACTCGTCTTTCCTCCCCAATGCTTCCATCCTGATTAATGCCGTACACCACCAGCAATCCATTACGAAAAACAGATACTAAAAGACTATCTTTTTCCTCATCCGCTATAACATGACATGGCCAGCCACCATAAGCATATCTGCTATTTAAAAATGAAAGTTTATTATCCTCTATGCGATAAGCAGCAACACCTCCACCCGGTACACCTTTATATTCCAGTGATTCCATAACCGCATACAGACATTTTCTCTTTTCCGAAACATATAAATATGCAGAATCGTCAGCCTCTACTGTTGAAACTTCCCTCATTTCCCCATTTTGAGTATTTATCTCCAATGTGTAAATACCTTTCGATCCTCTCAAGGAGTTCGTTCCTACGTAACACTTCATCCATTTCTCCATATCTTTACCTTTCCGTTTCGTCATTGTACTCTCCGTTGTAAATTTGATAAGCTCTTGGCATTCTTTTTTCCCATAAACGTTTTCCCTCACATAGATCAAAAAGCTCCAGTCTTCCGGTTGATTCCGCAAATTCTTCATCAGCAATCAGCAAACAATCCAGCTGTTTCAGATACAGAAAGCTCCTGGGCCATCCCAGTGTTTGCAAAATTCTCCCTTCCCGGATCATTCCGTTTTGCTCAACGACCAATTCCCGGATCAGATTAGCTCCCCGTACTCCTACGAACAATCTTCCTTTTGTCCAATCTGGACACAAAATTGAAGAAAGACTTTTTCGTGCTCCGGCAGGGAGCAAACTGACACGCTGCTTTTCTTTCAAACCTCCGTCTGAATTTTTCTCCAACACGATCAATTCATTCGATAATTCTGTAACGAGGTATACGATTTTTCCTAATGGATGTATCTCCAGAAATCTTGGACCTGATCCCCGGGGCTGTTGCTCTATTCTCCAGTTGTCCCGGTTTCCCCAAAGTTGGCTCTCACTACTATGATATACTGCATCCGCGCCCAGATCGGCAATCCAGCACTCCTCCTGCATCCACTTTACAAAATGCGGATGAGACGCTTCCTGCCTGCTAACTACCGGACCATTTCCTTTGAAAATCACCCTTCCAGATTCTTTGCCGATGCGCCCCTCCGCTACGTCCACTGATACAACCATTTGTTCTCCATACACAGCAATCAAAAGAGCCTTTCCCTGCTCCCAAAAGCTCATATGGCTGATCCCTCTCCAAGGGAAACAGCTTTTCTCCAAAAAAAACAGTTCTCCTGTAAGTTGCTTCAAATAAAACGACTGAATATAACTTCCCCCTGATTCTTCCTGTCCTACCGCATACAGTATTCCGTTGGGCGCAATACACGCCCATTCCAGATTTTTCAGTGGTGCAGCCAAAGTTTCCCTGCTGTCATTTCTCCCCAGGTCAATACGATATATCCCATCTGTCGATGTGTTTCCAAATGTATTGCAAAAATAGAATGTCATTTAAGTCAGCTCTCTCCATTATGAAAACAAAAACTCTACTTCCTCTTGCGTTAATCTCTTTTCTGATGCACGAAGGCTCTCTTCCAGTTCCTTAACCCTGCAAGGTCCTACGATCGGAATAACCTGAAAAGGCTGCGCATAAAGATATGCTAATGTTATTTCCAATGGAGTGGCATTCGTGAGCTTGCATAGTTCGTCTACTCTCTCCGCTCTTTTTAAGGATTCCGCATTATAAAACATATCTCTGGGGAAAGCAAATTTATCGTCCTTGAGAAATCCCTCTTCCTTATGTAATACAAAAAATCCTGCTGCCTGAGAAGTATATGCAGTTACCGGTTTACCGGTTTTTTGGTGATATTCATATATGTTCTCTGTCATATGGGTCTGTACAGCTGCCTCCACTGCCTCGTCATTCGGTTTTGCCAAATTGAACATAATTTCATGCCCAACAAAGGATTTCAAATTATGCTCTTTCGCGTAAGCATCTGCAGCCCACATTCTTTCTGCCGACCAGTTCGAACAAGCAAAATATCTCACCTTTCCTTCTCTGACAAAGCTGTTCAAAGTTTCAATAATTTCACCAACCTCACGCTTCGGATCATCTGCATGTAAAT
>ENA-UAEB01000209-UAEB01000209.1-human-gut-metagenome-genome-assembly--contig:-NODE-209-length-17361-cov-9.475500_pt1 | contig 17361 bp, 10 predicted proteins | sample MGYA00244273_ERZ654269 | MGnify/ENA primary metagenome ERZ654269 (study PRJEB26926, sample SAMN06165041) | human gut metagenome | biome: ENVO:00009003; feature: ENVO:2100002; material: ENVO:00002003...
GATACAAGTTCCGCAAGCAATACAATCGTCACTAATTACGTAAGCCATTTTCTTTTAGATTTAAATTATTATTAGTACTAATTCGTTTGGCAAAAATAGTGGTTTTCTTTATTACTTGCTATCAATCTTGATTAAAAACGTATAATTTGTATGTCGTCTAAATAAGGAGTCGAGAAAGCGACACAGCATACCGCAGAGACTGAAAAATGTTCGTTTTTGAATTTCGTAAACGAATTGCTCTGATACTATTGGCTTTAGCTGGAGCTTAAGCCGATTTTCAACTTTTAAGAAAGAGTCGGATAGGTAAAAGTAATCACTGCGATTTCTCCTTCTTCGACATTCTCGGTTTGATAGGTACCTTTGAAATGTTCAAAGAACAACTGGTTGATTTTCTGTTGCACTGATACTTTTTGAGAGGCAAACCTGGAATCGGCTATAGGACTGTTCTCTATCCGGCATGCGATGATGTGTTTGTCCGGATGGTTGACCAAGAACATGCTGACTTTGCGTGTTTCTTTGCAGTCGTTCGGATAAAGCAGCATACTTGTCACTATTTGTGTAAGGCGGTTGACGTCGGTATGGATACGTACATCTCCTACCTCCACTTGTAGTTCCAGGAGGATACGGCCTTCACTGCGCATTTGTATTAGACAATCTAGTTCGTTGCACCATTCTTTTACATTACAATCCTGCAATTGAAATTTCATCATATTCGCTTCCAGGCGTGAGAGGTCCAATACGTCGTTTACCAGTTGGATAAGCTCACCCGAATTGGCTTGGATAATACAGGAATACTCTTTTCGCTCTTCTTCATCCAGCTCGTTGTCGGTGGAAAGCAGTTGGGAGAAACCGACTACATTGTTCAGTGGGATACGGATATTATAACTCATATTGGCAAGGAAACGGCTTTTTATTTCGTTGGCTTCTTCGGCAATAATTGCCAATTTACGCATTTCCTTCTCATCTTGTTGCAGCCGCTTCCTGCTTCTATACATATGTAGGTTGAAAAGTAACAAGGCTATAATGATGATGATGGAGGTAACGAGACAGATACGGTGAAAAGTGGCTTGCCGCTGTTCTTTTTGGAAAAGCAGTTGGTCCATATTATATAGGCTTTGTATCTGTTCTATCTGTGAGGTGGAGAATACTGTATATAACGAATCTTTTGCCTTGGTTATTTGTTTATAGACAGGAAGTGCGTCGTCCGGAAACCCCATCTTTACTAATATATCCGCTTTCTGAAGTCCATAAATCATGGCATCATCCAGTGAAATAGGGGTTACAAGTTCAATGGCGTCTTCTAAATAAACCAAAGCTTTGTCGTATTCTTTTGTCAGTTGGTAATATTCGGCATATGCTGCCAAACGTATCAACCGATAAGGAAGAAATGAAGATGTACTGAGATGCCGCTCTGCTTTCTGCAAATATTCCCATGCTTCCGCAGGACGTTGAAGGCGGGTATAGTAAAGGGCGTATTGTAAATCTATGAGCAGATACAAATTGGTATAGCCGTTTGTCAGTACGGTGGTGCCTTCTTCCTGCAATCTGTTTTTTGCATTGTTGAGTTCCTCCAGATACCGGAACATGTTGTCATTGTCATGCAGATATGAGTAAGCCAGTACCGCTTTTGTCAATAAATCAATCTGAGTGGCAAGGGAGGAATCCGGACTTGTCAGTTCAAAAGCCTTGTTTAGGTAGGTGATTCCTTCTTTGTAACGTAAGGTATTGAAATATCCAGTCATCAGGCATAGGCATGCTTCGCGCATACCGTCATGGTTGCCAAGACTTTGAGCCTTGTCGTACATGTCTTGTGCTTGTTTGAGGGCTAATTCAATCTTCTGGCTGATGACATAGAATTCTATCATCATCTTTTTGCCTCTGAAGTAATGACGGTAGTAGTTGTGCTCTTCAGACAACTGTTCGAGCCTCTTCAGCCATTGTTCTGCATGTTTTTGGTCCAGTAGGTTGTAGTAATAAATAATGTGCGCATATATGGCCGCACTCTGGTAAAGTATATTTTTCTGGGCGATGGCCTCTTCCAGTAATTTGTTCTCGTAATAGATGAATGTCGGTGACAGTTGGTCAAGCAGTGCTATCTGATATAGGGTTTCCAATCTGGTGGTATCGGCTGGGGAGGCAAGATATATACGTAGCAGGCTATCCTTGGCTTCTGTCCGTCGCACATCTGCGTGTGCGGACGGTAACAGCCAGCATAAGGCAATGAGCAATGTAAATATCTGTTTCATTTCTTATTCTCCTTTCTGCCTTTCTGGCTTATGGGATGGGTGAAGCAGAAGCGTGAGCCTTCGGCATACTCTGAATCAATCCATATTTGTCCGCCGATATGCTCTATGATAAGTTGGCATATGGAGAGTCCCAACCCACTGCCTTGAGCATTCTCATTCAGCTTTTCAAAACGTTGGAAAATGTTGGCTTGCTTGTCTTTGGGAATGCCGCAACCGGTATCTGTTACGGTGAATAGTACGGTGTCGTCCGTTTCTTTTTCCAGCTTTAGGACAATGCTGCCTTGTGGGGTAAATTTGGTAGCATTTATCAGTAGGTTAATCAGGACTTGCTGCAGGCGTGAGTCGTCAGTCTCGATGGGCATTTCTTCCAGCTCGGTGGTGAATGTAAGTTCAGCTTGTGTCTGTTTCACTTTATTCACGGTATCTATCACGTTTTTGCAAATGCTTACGGCATCATGTTGTGCAATACAGAATTGCAGTTTGCCGAATTCAAGACTCGATAGATCTATCACGTCGTTAATAAGCTTCAGCAATAGTTCTGAGTTCTGTTGGATAACTTCATTGCACTGACGGCGTGTCTCATCGTCCAGTCCCTCTTCCGTCAATAGGGATGAAAAGCCCGATAATGCATTGAGCGGGGTACGGATTTCGTGGCTCATGTTCGAGAGGAACACGCTCTTTGCACGCATGGCATTTTCGGCATTTATCCGTGATGTTGCCAGTTTTTGGGTGGAGAGCTTCACCTTTTCCCGCTGCCTTTTGAGTAGGATGGCAAGTAGAACAAATAACGTTACTAATGCCATCGTTCCTACCAATATGCTGGTTATGATTTTATTGTATTCGTTATTGCTGGCCGTCTCTGCCTTATCTACCTGGTATTTTGCCTTTATCGTATTGATTTGCCGGATATAGCTTTGTGAAGCGAGTGTATCTATAGGAGGATACAATTCCTGGTAGATTCGGCAGGCTTCCATGGCCATGCCTTGTATTTTACAGAGATAGATTTTTTCCAGCGAAGTCCAGCGGTAATACGTGGAGCGCTTATTACCGGAGTATTCTGCTTGCAATTTGGAGTAGATGTCCAGAGCTTGTTTCCAGTATTGTTTGTCCCAATTTCCCATGGCTCTATAGTAGGCGGCAGTGGTATAATCCAAGTGAAACCGATAGAACTTCTCTGGGTGCAGTTGGTAAATGGAGTCCATTTTGTGGAGCCAGATGTTTGCTTCATCAAGATAGTCTTGTGAGAGGTGTCCATGGGAAATGGCAAAATTCGTCTTTTCGATGCAGAAAAAGAAGTCTGTCGGGTAGTCAGGCTCCTGATATAATATTTTCTCCAGTTCTTCCAGGATTTTTTCCGCTTCTTCCAGACGTCCTTTCCGTTGCAGAACGTTGGACATTTTTAAAAGAAGCTGTGCCCTATATGGATGCTGGCCTGAAATGTTGGATAGTTCAGTCAAAGCATCCTGGTATGATTCCAAGGCTTTATCCCCCATGTTGGCTATTGTATTATAGGCGTCTCCAATGGCCTGGTTGGCCACTACCATACCAAATTGGTAGTCTGTAGCTTTGGCTTCTTCGTACATAAGTTGTGCCCGGTTCGTTGCTAAGCTGATATCGCCGCGCAATGTGTAGGCATTGGCCAATTGAAGTTGTAATAGAAAATACGTCGTTCTATCTTCATTTGATTGTAGGGTGGGAAGAAGTTGCTCACTCCACGTAATGACGCTGTCTATGGATATGGAGTCATCATAGAGAACTTGTCTTTTGACCAATGATTGCAGAATACTCTGCTTTTCTTGATTGGCTATTGTATGTGCTGATAAGACAGAAGTATACAATATCTGCCCCAATAGCATCCATATAATCATTTTTGTTCTCAAATGTTTGTTTGCCTCTTTTGTTTATTATTGGCAAAAATAAATATAAACGAGTAAATAAAAAATTAAATAGATGCTTTTTTTCTCCTTTATAGTCAATTTGTTAGCAACTTTATGCAGGAGATTGGAAGGGATTAATACAGTTCCAAACCAAACTCTTCTTTTAGTTGTAATAGGGCACTGTTCTTTTGTGCCATCATCTGGAATTTTTCAACGCGTCCGTAGGCACGTACCTTTTCAGTAGGAGCACTAATCCGGACAGTCATGGTGACTTTGCGGTTCTTTAGCCGGGTACGTAGGTAATTTTGCAGAGTGGGTATCATGCCGGTAAATTCCTTGGCAACGATTTCATTGTCTACCACAGCCTCAAAAGTTGTGTCATTTATTAAAGTGATGCGCATGTTCTGCATGCGCTTGGCAATGGCTACTTGCTCCTTGGGCATACGTCCGGCATACTCCTGCCAGTAATAGTTCAAATCCCTTTCATTGAAGATGTAGTCTTCTTCCGGTTGTGCTGCTTGGTGGGCGGCAGTAGGGTTAGATGAAGGGTTTCTTTGTTCCTCTTCTATATGGGGGCGTTTGATGGAGACCCCTAATCCGGACATTTTCATGACCGGAATTTTTTTCTCTTCTCTCCCTTGCGCCATTAATACGGCAGCAGGTGTGGCATGTGGAGTTGTTGCATTACTATGCTGCGTGGTAGCAGGTTGGGGAGTGCTGTTTGTCTGTACTGCCGGCTGTACGGTTTGTTGGGGCATGGCAGCAGTGGCCTGTGGCTGCTGAGCGGCGGCAGGCTGCGTGAATATGGGTTTTATAGCTTGTTTAGGGCTGCGCCCATTGGCACCGTCGTCCTCCTCGGCGGTCAGTTGTGCCACTTGTATCAGAGTGAGCTCTACCAGTAGCCGTTTGTTTTTACTGGCACGGTAGTTCAGGTCACAATCGTTGCAGAGCTTCATGGCACGGTAAAGAAAAGGGAGGGGGCATTGCTGTGCTTGTGCTTGGTAACGTTCGCGGATGCTTGCGCCCACTTCAAGCAACGGCAGTGTCGCCGGGTCTTTGCTGACAAGCAAGTCGCGCAGGTGGGATGAAAGTCCGGTGATGAAGTGGCTGCCGTCGAAGCCTTTGTTGAGCACATCATTCAGTAATAGCAACGCGTCACTGATTTTGTTCTCAAGAAAGAATCCGGTTAGTTTGAAGTAGTATTCATAGTCCAGCACATTGAGGTTTTCAATCACGCTCTTATAGGTGATGTGTCCTCCGGTGAAGCTTACCACCTGGTCGAAGATGGATAGTGCGTCGCGCATACCGCCGTCTGCTTTGAGGGCAATGACATTCAACGCTTCCGGTTCAGCAGTGATACCTTCTTTGGAGGCGACATATGCGAGGTGTGCTACGGTATCTTCCACACCAATCCGGCTGAAATCATATATTTGGCAGCGTGAAAGGATGGTGGGCAATATCTTGTGCTTCTCGGTAGTGGCAAGGATGAATATGGCATGGCGTGGAGGCTCTTCCAGTGTTTTCAGGAAAGCATTGAAAGCCGAGGCGGACAGCATATGTACCTCGTCAATGATATATACTTTGTATTTGCCTATCTGAGGTGGAATGCGTACCTGCTCCACCAATTGGCGGATGTCATCCACAGAGTTGTTTGAGGCGGCATCCAGCTCATGGATATTGTAGGAGCGCTGCTCATTGAAGGCAGTACAGGATTCACATTGGTTGCATGCCTCGCCGTCTGCTGTGGGGCTCATGCAGTTGATTGTTTTAGCAAAGATACGGGCACAAGTTGTTTTTCCCACGCCTCTTGGACCGCAAAAAAGATAGGCATGCGCCAGTTTTCCGGTGGCAATGGCATTCTTCAAGGTAGTGGTCAGTGCACGTTGGCCTACTACGGACTCAAAGGTCGAGGGACGATATTTCCGTGCAGATACGATATAGTTTTCCATATTTGGGATATTCTTTGCTTTTTGTGCAAATGTACACAAAAAAAAGAAATCTTTCGGTTATTCCTCTTATCTTTGTGACGTGAAGTTATATGATGGACAAGCTCCATCATGAATGATAAATTGCTAAATAGTAGATAACGAGATGGATAAACTTGCTTCTCTTTGGTCTTTTGTCCGCAAGCATAAATATCTGATTACGCTTGCGTTGTTTGCTGTAATTATCGGGTTCCTGGATGAGAACAGTGTTGTACGCCGTTTGGGTTACGCCCGGGAAGAAAGCCGTCTGCGCGATGAAATAGAAAAGTACCGCAAGGAATACGAGGAGAATACCGAACGGCTCAATGAGCTTGCCGTCGACTCCGGTGCCATCGAACGGATTGCCCGTGAGAAGTATCTGATGAAAAAGCCCAATGAGGATATTTATGTATTTGAAGAAGATATAGAAGAATGAAACAACTGATACCCGCCCTTTTCGCAGTAGGGGCCGTGATGCTCTTGGCAGGAGCTGCCGTTTATATCACGGGCTGGCCTCTTTCACCTTATATATATACTATCGGCGCTACGATGGTTGCTTTGGCCCAAATTAATTCTCCGTCCAAATGTAAAAGTCCCACTGTCAAACGCCTGCGCCGACAGCAAATATTCGGTGCGCTTTTGCTGGTGCTTACGGGGGCATTCATGCTCTTTACAAGGGGCAATGAATGGATTGTGTCTCTGACGATAGCCGCCATTCTTGAGCTTTACACTTCGGTACGTATTCCACAAGAGGAGGCGAAAGAAGGTTTAAGCTAAATCCGGAACATATATTCTGCATAAACAAGAGGGGCTGAACTCTTTTATAGAGCCAGCCCCTTTCTCATTTAGTTAATCTTCTGCGTTATCCGTCTATCTTTCTACCTTTTCTACTGTCAGAACTGCCGAAGAGACACCTGCCGTTACGTCAACTGTGAACCGGTAAGCGACACCGTTTTCCAGGCTTTTGCCTTCTACGAGGCCCAAGTTGCCGGCATCACGTCCGTTGGTACTGTCACCTATAAATACTAAGTCACTGGTGGTAGACAAGGCATCGTTTTTATATTCACCTCCCCAACCTTGCTGGTGGAAGAACTTGAAGTTGATGTCATCAGATTTGATTTGCTCTCCCGCTACTACTGTTACCTGATACTTCTTCGCTTCAATCTGTGACATGCAGAGACCTTTTTCTGTAGTCCAACCTACGGCATTGGTCGCTACGGAAGGTTTACCGATACCGTCACCGATAATCCAAAGGGCGCCGGTTCCGTCATCGTTCAGAGTGGCGGTGCTTGTTCCGTTCATTTTCAATACTTCCAGATAATTCAGGGCCAGGTTGGCAATGACGCGATAAGTTCCATCGATGGGCAGGAACTTCAGCGAACCGTCTTCATTCTTTTCGAAGAAGTCGGGGTCTATCCAATATTGGTCGAAGTTGGGAATGTCTGCAGTGATGTTGTCCCCTTGCTTCAGATTGAGGTCGATGCTGTAATGGTCATCATCCACCATCTCCATTTCAGAACCGTTCAGCAGTAGTTTCACGAAAGGAGCGGCTGCATAAGTCAACGTATTGAAGGAGATGGAATATTCTCCAGCTGACAGATTGGAGAAGGTAATTTCACTGGAGGTACCTTGTGTAATGGCACCGTTGCTCCATCCGAAGTTGATTTCATTCCCGTTGGCGCCTACTTTAGGAGCTTTGATGTAACCTTTCACTTTTTGTGCAAATTCACCGGTCACGCTATACTGATTGGCTGCGACTTTTTCCATGCGGTATTCTTGGTCTCCGGAAATCAGGGTTAGGTAGGGGAAGTCCGGACGACTCAGCGCCACGTCATAGCTTTTTTCTGTAATTGTGAAATTGATGTTCTGCAGAATGAACTTCAATGTAGCTGTTCCGTTGGGAATATTTGCCAGATAGGGAACATATATTTTCCCGGTATAGTCTTGACCGTTTACTTTTGTACGGATTATAGTCTCTGACACCATTTCGTCGCTGAAGTATAACCGCGCTTTTAACGTGGAAAGGGGTACATCTGCGTCCGATGCCTTGATTGTAAAAGGCAGACTGTCTCCGAACAAGGCTGAAGAAGGTTCTGCCTGAAAGTCCATTGTCGGGTTGCCGGGAACCGGATCGTCATCGCTGCAAGCATTCAGCATGGCTATGCCTGCCAATGCCATTAGATAGTATTTTAAGCTTTTCATTATAATCTTCTGTTTAAATTATTAGTTTTATTTTTTCCAACGGTAAGAAACGACTGCTTTGGCCGGAACTTCGTAGGAAAAGTAGTGTGTGCCGTCGCTTACGGTGATTCGCTTGGCATCTGCATTGTTGTTTGCCAATACGAATGCATAGGTACCGTCCGTATTCTCGAAGGCGGAGTAGGTGATTCCGTTGGCTGTGTAACCGGTCGTTCCGATACGTACAGCTCCCGGTTTCACGACTGAAGACATGTGCCCGATAAGGTAATAATGGGAATTACGGACAATTTTAGAATAGTTTGTATTGTCAATATCCACTGCACCGTAGCAGGTCTTGCAAGAACCATCTGAGGGGCTTACCGGTCCCAGGTCACTGTCTAACATCAGATTCCACACAATGGTGCCGCGGCACCAGTTGTTGGCTGTTCCCAATGCTATTTCTTCCATATCGTTAAGCAGGCGTGCTTCCAAATCGCGACCGGAGTTCCAAGTACCGATGGAGGTTTCCGTAAAAAGCAGTTCCTTGTTGGGATAGAGTTTGTGGATATTCAGCAACTCAGAACGGTTACCGCCATAATTATGGTAGGCAGCGCCCGCAATGTATTGTGAGGCTTCCGCATCATCATAAATCTTGGTAGGGTAACTTTTTTGGTCGGCCAGATTGTCGTAGTTGTAGTTATGGTCGAAAACATAAATCTTTGTAGTAACTCCGGCTTCTTTGAAGGCAGGGCCCAGGCCGGTCTTGATGAAGTCACGGGCTTCTTCCCATCCCATGAACAAGGATGCTGAGTTACCGTGGTTCAGCGGTTCGTTCTGCGGAGTCACAGCGTGGATTTTGATGCCTTCCTTTTCGAAAGCTTGTATCCATTTTACGAAATAGTCGCCATACGTTCTGTAATATTCGGGGTTCAAGTGTCCGCTGGTCCATGAGTCAAAGGGTACACGTTCCTCCAGGCTTTTCACTTTCATCCACTTCGGACATGTCCAGGGAGCGGCAATTATTTTGACGGCAGGATTGATTGCCAGAATTTCCTTCAATATAGGAATCACATATTTGGTGTCTTCCATCGGAAGGGCAAAGTGCTCAAGCCCCTTTTCGTCACAGCAAGTGAATTCACTGAATGAGAAGTCGGAACAACCGATGGCAATACGTACATAGCTGAAGCCATAGCCTTCTTTGTCCGAGAATGTTTCAGTCAGAAACTTCGTGCGGTTCTCTTGTGTCATCTGCATCAGGTTGTAACCGGTAGAGCCGGTGATGGCTGCACCGAAACCGTCCATTTCCTGATAGCGGGTGGCAGGGTCAAGTGTCACGGTAGAAGGTGACATGTTGCTTCCGGTGCCGAAGGCCAGCCCGGACTTTGTCAAATCATAAGTACGACTGGTGTTCGTTACATAGAGGGTAACATCCTTTGCCTCTTCCGTGGGTTGGTCTGGCTTGGGTTCCGGTGTAGGGGTGATGTTACTGTCATTGTCATTGCCGCAGGCTGCCAGTATGGTGAAGCAGCCTAATGCGGTAGTGAATATATTTCTTAAATTCATATTCAATTGATTTTTATATTACTCATTAGTATTAATAGCCCGGGTTCTGTATCAGATTTTCGTTCTGGTCGATGGCTCCTTGGGGAATAGCCAGCAGATAGGAGTTCTCATTGAACAGATTTTCTTGTGCATGGCGGCCGCTGTCTTTGGCGTAAACGGCGTTCATCACTTCTTCTACCTTATTGAGGCGGCAAAGGTCGTACCAACGCTGTCCTTCAAAGGCAAGCTCCATGCGGCGTTCGTCCATATAAGCTTGGAGCAATGCTTCTTTACTGCTGCGGGTGCTTTGTGGAAGTTTGCCCAGTCCGGCGCGGTTGCGGATGCGGTCGATGATGTCGGCTGCACCGTTCAGGTCGGGAGTCTCTCCCATAATTTTTGCTTCGGCTTTGAGGAGCAGGATGTCGGCATATCGCAGATAGATAATGCTGTTGAACGCAGAGCGGCATTTGTACATGAAGGCATAATGGTCTGCCGGATAATAGTTGCTCCATCCGCAGTCATACCATACAACAGATTCATTGTAACGTTTCGTGTCTCCTTGCTCTTCATAGAGGCGGATAAGGTCACGGGAAGGGGTAATCCATTTGGCCCAGGTGAAACTTTCATCCCAGTTGCTCAAGTTGCGGCCGAACATCCAAGTACACCAGTTGCCGGAGCCGGGAGGAAAGTGGGCTTCGAGAATTGCCTCCTTGGTATTGCGTACCCGGCAGTCTTTTTTTTCCGTATCATACGCCCAAAGGTCGCTGAAGTCTTCCACGAGGTCGAAGCCGTCGGCAGCAAGTTCATCGGCATATTTGATAACCTTTGCATAATCGCGCAGAGGTTTTTCTGCATAGACCTTGGCAAGCATGGCACGTGCCACCGATTTGGTAAGTATGCTCTTGTCTGATGTGTCGTTTGTCGGTGTGTTGGGGTTTTCCACTGCTTCAGTCAGGTCTTTCTCTATTTGGGCGTAAGCCTCTTCAGCCGTATTCTGTGGAGGAAAATAGGTCGGGTACATTTCTTCTACGTTGTCTTCGGTAATGTCACCGCCCACGGTAGTGATGACCGGGAAGTTACCCCATAAGCGTACCATATCGAACATGACCATGGCACGGAATATCTTGGCTTGTGACTGATACTTGCCGCGTTCACTTTCACTGAGTGCCTTGAGCTGGTCACAGCCCACGATGATGCGGTTGGCAACGGCAATGTCGCCTAAGAAACGGTCCCAGTCACGTTTTAGTACAGAATTAGAGCCTTCAATGGAGTTGGTTTCGTAAGGCACCACTTCGGCCCCCGTTGTTCCGGCGTAGGCATTATCGGAATGAGCGTCACCGATAAGCAGTTTGTCGACATACCAGTGCTCCTGCTGGTCACGAAATTTTTTGTGAAGGGTTACCATTGAAGTTTCCACGTCTTGCACACTGTTGAAAATAGGCTTTTCATCAGTTTTGTTCACTCCTTCCGTTACATCCGAGTAGGTGTCTACCGGATTATAGTCCAAGTCACATGAGGTTGCGGTCATTGCCAACAATACACCGCAAGCTATACTTTTATATATATGGTTTAGTTTCATAAGTTATTTCTTCCTTTTTTAGAATTCAACATTGATACCGAAAACGAATGATTTGCTCTGCGGGTAAGTTCCATAGTCGATGCCCTGTACAGAACCGCTGTTGCCATATTGGTTCACTTCGGGGTCCATACCTGAATAGCTGGTCCAGGTCAGCAAGTTGCTGGCGGTAAAGTAAGGCTGTACGCGGCTGATACCCCATTTCTTGAACTGGCGGCAACGGATGTTGTAAGAGAGTGAAATGTCTTTGACACGCAGGTAGCTGCCGTCTTCTACAAAATAAGTGGAGTTCTTGATGTTGAAGTTGGCTTTCGGGACATTCGTAATCTGTCCGGGGATTCTCCAGCGTTTCAATACTTCCGTTGACTGGTTTTTGCCGTCGTACATGCCTTCGGTTTCCATACGGGACACATTGAAGATGTCGTTTCCGTAGCTTCCCTGGATGAAGATGCTCAGGCTGAGGTCTTTCCATGTAAAGGTGTTTGTCAATCCGTAGATGAAGTCGGGGTTCGGGTCGCCGATATAGGTACGGTCGGAAGTGGAAATCTTGCCGTCTTCGTTAAGGTCGCGATAGATCAGGTTACCGGTTTCAGGGTCTACGCCGTCGCTGATGTAACCGTAGAAACCACCCAAAGGACGTCCGGGCTCATTGTGTACGATATTCTCTTTCACCACCTCGGCACTGCTTGCTGCGGTATAGATTTTCTGCAATGACAGCTTGGTCAGCTTGTTCTTATTGAAAGAAATGTTGAAGTCTGTATCCCAGGAAAACTCGCCGGTCAGGTTGTGGGAGTTGATGGCGAACTCGAATCCCTTGTTGGTCATCTCGCCTTCGTTACGGGTGATGCTGGTGGTTGCTGCCGCACCCGCAGGCAGACTTACGTTCATCAACATGTCTGTGGTTTTCTTGTAATAGTAGTCCATGCTGAAGGTCAGTCTGTTGTTCAGTACGGTCAGGTCAAGGCCGATGTTGGTCTGGCTGGTGGTTTCCCATTTCATGTCACTTGTTCTCAGGTTGGCCTGGCTGATGCCGGGAACAGCATGGTCGTTGCCCTCTTCGAACCACGGTATGCGGTTGATGTTGTAGCGTTGCAGATACGAGTAATCGCCTATGCCGCTTTGGTTACCGGTCTGTCCCCAGCCACCGCGGAGCTTCAAGTCATCAATCCAAGCGATGTCTTTCATGAACTTTTCCGACGAAATGCGCCATGCAGCCGAGAAGGAGGGGAAAATACCCCAGCGATGGTCGGGATGCAGCTTGGATGAACCGTCGGCACGCATGTTCATGGTAAGCATGTACTTGCTGTCATAGTTGTAGGACACACGGGCGAAATAGGAAGAGATGGCCCACTGTGAAGCTCCTGTTCCGGTACCGTCCCATGAAATTTTATTGGCAGCGTTCAGGGTCTGTATTTTATCGTCCCGGAAATGTGAGCCGTTTATCCAGCTGTTGGTATAGTCCGATTTGGTATAGGAAGAACCTGCCATTACGTCGATGCCGTGCTTCTTGATATTGGTATTGTAAGTCAATATATTATCGAAAACCAACACGGTATTCATATTCCGGTTGTCAGAGGCTGTACCGAAGCTGTTGCGTCCGTCGGTGGTCGATATTGGATCGAGGAATGTGGTGCTTACACCGTTACGGCGGTCCAGGGCTACAGATGATTTCAACTTTAGGTTGGGCAGGAAGCTGATGGTAGCGGCTCCGGATGCGATGAGGCGGTTTTCCTTGTTCTTGTTGTTTTTCTGGCGGGCCAGGTTTTCCATCGGGTTCATGATGTTCACTCCATAGAAGTTCTTATTGTATTGATTCGGTTTTTCAGGATCCCAAATAGGAGCATAGGTCGGAGTGTTGATGACCGAGAGGACTACACCACCACGGTTGGCACCCGTACCGGAGATGATGCCGGTGTTTCCGATGTTGTCGGAGTAGGAGATATTGGCACTTACATTCAGCCAGCTGCGTATTTGGTTGTCGATATTGGCGCGGAAGCTATACCGCTTGAAGTATGTTCCTTCCAAAATACCTTTTTCATCCAGATAACCGGCAGAGAGGAAGTATTTCATCTTTTCATTTCCGTTTGATACGGACACTTGGTAATTCTGGGTTTGTCCGGTCTTGTAAACCTCGTCAAACCAGTCTGTCTGGTCGGTCAGCCCTTCAAGAGCAGTTGGATTTACAGCCCCGATTTCTTCTTGCAATTCGCGGTACTGTTCTGTATTCAGTGCTTCCATGCTCTTGCCTACTTTTGTCATGCCATATTGTACGTTCAATGCTACTTTGGCGTTGCCTGCCGAGCCGCTCTTGGTAGTAATCAATACCACACCGTTGGCTGCGCGCGAACCGTAGATGGCTGCTGATGAGGCATCCTTCAGAATAGAGAGGTTTTCAATGTCGTTGGGAGAGAGAAAGTTGATATTGTCTACAGGTACACCATCCACTACGTAGAGCGGGTCGTTGCTACCATTGAATGAGGTGGTACCACGTACGCGGATACTCATACCACCGCCCGGTTCGCCGCTGGGCTGCATAACCGACACACCGGCTGCTTTACCTTGTAGGGCTTGGGCTGCCGATACAATGGGGCGTTGGTCCAAATCCTTTGTAGAAACCGTAGATACGGCAGTGGTTACGTCTTTACGCTTCACACTTCCATAACCGATAACTACCACTTCGTCCAGCAGTTCGTTGTCTTCCTGCAATGTGATATTCATGTTGGTGGCTGCTTTTACCTCTATCGTTTTGTAGCCGATGAAGGATATTACCAGTGTGGCATTCTGTCCTACACTCAGGGAAAACTCCCCATCCAGATTGGTAACAACACCGTTGGTTGTTCCCTTTTCCAATACAGATGCACCAATGACCTCCAGGCCTGCGGCATCTACTACTTTACCCGTAGCTGTCAATCGTTGGGCAAATGCATTTGTTGACATTAGCAGTACGAGTAATGTCAGAAGGAGCTTGTAACTCCGCGTAAGAAGATTTCTTGTAATCATTCTCATAGTACTTTAATTAAAAGATTTAATTTATTTTAGAAAAGTATGTTCTAATAGAGATTGGATGTTTTCTATAGTACACTTTTCTTTCTCTGTTGCAAAGATAGTGGACAACCTTATTCGTCCGATAGGCGGGTAATGTATAGAAGTAAGTCGGAATAAAATGTAAATGCCACATATATAGCGAGTTATATTCTTGCTGATTGCTGTATAAAGTAAAGGTCAGCTACTATGGAAGGAGGTCTGTATATGTTGTTTTATCGCTGTAAATGGTCGAAATACCTCTTAACTTTCATGTACTTTTTAGGGTAGAAGTAGCTTATGTTTAGATAGATTAATTTATCTTTGTGCTCTCAGCTTTATATAAATAATAGAAATGAAAAGAAAAATCATAGCTTTACTATTTTTACTGATGGGGTGTACCTTTCTGAATGCGGCACCTTACAGTGAAAAGATAAAAGAACTGCTGGTGCGCCTTGACTCTCTGATTGCGCAAAAAAACACGTTTGCTATGCTTAAAGAGGCGAAGATTGCCCAGTTGCACAAGCTGCAAAAGGATGTGCGTACTTTGGAAGAGAGATATTGGCTGAATAAAAATCTTTATGATGAGTATTGCGTCTATAACGCCGATTCTGCAATGAATTATGTGGTAGACAATTTGAATATAGTTTATAAGCAGAATGATAAATACCGGCAGATGGAGTGGAAGATAAAAAAGTCTTTTCTGTTGGCTGCCACCGGTTTGTTGAAAGAAGCTCAGGATGAATTGCGCGGAGTTTCAGGCGGTTCGCTCCCCAAAGAATTATTAGTGGACTATTACGGGCAAATGCTGTATCTGTATTCGCATTTCAATCAGTATACCGGTAGTGAAATGGGTACTTTGCATGAACATTATGCACAGTTGGAGCGTGTTTACAAGGACTCTTTGAATATGGTTCTTACCCCTGAAGACCCCTTGTTCTTGTGGTATAAAGGGCAGGTAGTACAAGGTACGGACAGTATGTATGTTTTTAAAGAACGTTTGCAGAAGGGAATTCTTAATTCTGCATTCGACACTCGGCGCGATGCCATGAATGCTTACGTGCTGGCCTGCTTTTATCGCGAGTCCGATGAGCAGGAAAATTATCTGACTTACCTGATATATTCTGCTATGGCCGATGTACGTATCTCCAATAAAGATATTGCTTCGTTGGAAGAGCTGGCGGGGGTACTTTTTAGTTTGGGTGATATTGACCATGCCTATGTCTACATGAGTTACTGCTTGCAGAATGCCTTGGCATATCGGAACCGGGTGAGGGTAGTGGGCATCTCTGCGGTGCAGGACACCATTCATCAGATCTATCAGGAACGTAATCAGAGGCAAGAAGCGCGGTTACGTATGTATTTGGTACTGGTCAGTGTCTTGTCTTTGATATCCTTGTTTGCCTTCCTATATATATACAAGCAGATGAAGCGGTTGAAGCAGTCGCGCCAACAGCTGAATGAGGCAAACAACCGCTTGAATAAGCATGTGGAAGAGCTTTCGAAAATGCACGGACAAGTGGCAGAAACGAATGTACAGCTTACTTCTTTGAATGAACAGTTGAGGGATACCAATAATCAGCTTCGTGAATCCAACTATGTGAAGGAGGAATACATAGGTTATGTCTTTTCCATTTGTTCCAATTATATCAGTAAGCTGGATGAGTATCGGAAAAATATCAATCGTAAGCTTAAGGCAAACCAGTTGGAGGATGTGAAAGCATTGACCGATACTCATTCTATGGCACAGAATGAGTTGAAAGAGTTCTATCATAACTTTGATGCTATCTTCTTGCACATTTATCCGGATTTTGTAAGTGACTTCAATGCCTTGCTCCATCCTGACGAGCAGATTGTGCTAAAAGATGGTGAGTTACTGAATACGGAATTGCGCATTTATGCTTTGGTGCGTTTAGGTATCACTGATAGTGTGAAGATTGCCGAATTCTTGCATTATTCACCTCAGACCGTTTATAATAATCGTTTGAAAACACGTAATAAGGCTATCATTCCTCGGGAAGAGTTTGCTGCCGTTGTGCGTTCTTTGGGTAGGGCACAGAAGTGGATTTGATAAAGGCTTCTACTGATTGTCGCTGTATGATGCGTAGATGACACCTAAGAGTTAGGAAAAAAACTGCGATGTACTACCTTGTTTTTCCCTAAAAAACTAATCTTTCCACAGCAATGTTCTTTTCTTACCACAGCTGTGGAAAGAAAGAAACACGGGTGTGGTAAGAAAGAAACATATCTGTAGTGAGAAAAGTTGTTCAGTAGTTCTCGTTTAGTATCCGGGCTTTCCGGATGTAGCCTTTCGCAGGTTTATTGTCAGTTCTCTTTGGGCTCCTCAAGCGTGGTGCCGGCCGTTCAGTGGTCTATGTCAAGGGGTGAACTTATTATATTCCGATGCGCGCGCGTATATATATAATGTGTCCCCTTCGTTCCGGCCTCCTTTTTCCTTTAAAAAATATGCTTTAAAACATGTCTGTCAATCAGCGGGTTATGAAAAAGTTCACGTAAACCCTCAAAAAAAGCTTGTATATATTTTGCAGATGTCCGTAAAAGCGCTACTTTTGCATCCGCTTTCGGGAACGAAGGCGGCGATGTTTTGACATTCTGACAGTAAAACGGAGCGGTAAGCTTCCATTTTTCTCTTCTTTGCCATAGGTTTCTTTCGGAACTTCGGTTTTGGAAAAGAAAAATGAAAAAAAACTTCCGAAACATTTGGAAGTTATGCTTTAAAGTCCTTACCTTTGCACCCGCTTTTGAAAACGAAAGCAGCGCGAGTTGACATTCTTCTTTCAAGAAACGGTGACCGGTTTTTTTTCTTCCTTTTTCTTTTTGCCTCCCTTTCGACAAGAGAGACGACGAGGAAAGAGAAAAGAGAAAAAATAAAAAAAACTTCCGAAAATATTTGGAAGATATGCTTTAAGGTTCTTACCTTTGCATCCGCTTTCTGA
>ENA-UAEB01000224-UAEB01000224.1-human-gut-metagenome-genome-assembly--contig:-NODE-224-length-16724-cov-5.556422_pt1 | contig 16724 bp, 16 predicted proteins | sample MGYA00244273_ERZ654269 | MGnify/ENA primary metagenome ERZ654269 (study PRJEB26926, sample SAMN06165041) | human gut metagenome | biome: ENVO:00009003; feature: ENVO:2100002; material: ENVO:00002003...
AGATTGCCTCTTGTCTCGTGGGCTCGGAGATGTGTATAAGAGACAGCTGCTGCACTGCTCCCAACGGCGCGAATAGCGCAGTGGCTTAGATACTGTAGGATTATGCTCATAACACAGAAATGCCACGGCATGGATGCCGTGGCAAGAAGCTATCGAGCCATGGAAGGCGAGTAGCGACGGTTTCGTCATGTATAGAAAAAGTAAATGCATAATCCGTACAGAATCTTAGTCACGCAGCGTAGCACCGTTGGGAGCAGTGCAGCAGTCCGGCGGGTACATGCCGCAAGCCCGTACTCAAAGCCCATACTCAAAGAAAAAATATGGTTGCAACGCAATATAATTCAGAATATAATGTAAGATAGTAACTAAAGACATCTAATCAGGGTGACAATATGGAGCAATTTATCAGAGAAAAGATAAAGGATAAACCGCTGAATAAAAAAAGACTTGCAAAAAAAGCTGGCACAGCAGCACTCTGCGGAGTTGCATTTGCAGTGGCTGCAAGCATTGTTTTTGCTATATTTCTGCCGGTTATCAACAGACAATCAAAAAAAGCTTCAGATGGAAAAAATAATAATGATGTGCAGACAGCCACACAGCAGTCAGGCATAGATGACAGCAGTGATGCATATAGTGAAAATGGTACACAAAGCACAGAGTCCGGCACTTCTTCGGAGCCGTCTTCGCAGACCTATCAGCCTACACTCGCAGATTATCAGGCAGTGCAGAACCAGCTCTACAGAGTGGGCACTTCGGCCACGAAATTTGTAGTAGGAGTCACGGGTGTGACAGATGCCACTGATATTTTCAACAATTCCTATGAGACCGAGGGTCAGGGAGTGGGAGTGATACTGAGGGACAATGGAAAGCAGCTAATCATTCTGACAGAGAAAAATGTAGTGGATAAGGCGGATAAGCTTAGTGTAACCTTTGTAAACGACATGATGGCTGATGCTGCGTTGGTAAAGTATGACAGCAATACGGGTATAGCAATCATTTCCGTGGATAAGTCACTTCTGGACGATGCCACAATAAGGGCTATAGCGGTTGCGGAGCTTGGTAATTCAAATATTGTTTCAAGAGGAGCATCTGTCATTGCGCTTGAGGCAAACTATGCCATTCTCACAGGTCTTGTAACGTCAACAACCAACGAGCTGTCGGCGCAGGACAACAATTACTCGGTGCTCACCACAGATATCGCAAGCAACAAGTTACAGAGCGGTATACTGATTAATACAGATGGTCAGGTCATAGGGCTTTCGCTGCAGGATTTCAATCCGGCGGAGGAAAACAATACGCTCACGGCTGTCAGTATAAGCGACCTGTCACCTGTCATTGAAAAGCTCGAGAGCGGCGCGGATGTGCCGTACATAGGCATCACCTGTACTACAGTTACAGAAAAAATAGCAAACAGATATAACATCCCAAAGGGTGTTTATATAAAGCAGGTTACCATGGATTCACCAGCATTTGTCTCGGGGCTTCAAAGCGGAGATGTGATAGTTGCGGTAAACAATACAGAGGTGTCGAATGTGTCCGCGTACAACACACAGCTTATGAAGCAAAAGCCTGAGGATACCTGCAATCTGAAAGTAAAGAGAAAAGGAAGCAACGGCTACACGGAGATTACCTGTCAGGTGAAAATCGGAGTGATGAATTAGCCGAAATTAGGAGGATATATGAAGTATATTTCAACTCTCCGCGAGGGAGAGAGAATCAATGAGATTTTTTTATGCAAGAGCAAGCAGACAGCCATGACTAAAAGCGGAAAGCCTTATGACAATGTTATCCTGCAGGATAAGACAGGCACGCTGGATGCCAAGATATGGGATGTGGGCTCAGTAGGCATTGAGGAATTTGATGCAATGGATTACATAGCCATAACCGGTGATATCACAAGCTTTCAGGGCAATTTGCAGTGTTCCATAAAGCGTGCGAGAAAGGTAAACGAGGGAGAATATGACCCTGCGGATTATCTGCCGGTCAGCGATAAGGATGTCGAGGTCATGTATAAGGAACTCATGGGCTTTATCGGTTCTGTAAAGAATCAGTACCTGTCACAGCTCTTACATAGCTATTTTGACAATAAGGAGTTTGAGCGCCGTTTCAAGTTCCATTCAGCCGCAAAGAGCGTGCACCACGGCTTTGTAGGAGGTCTTTTGGAGCATACACTCGGTGTGACGAAGAACTGTGATTATTTTGCAAAAATGTATCCGGTTTTAAACCGTGACCTGCTTCTTACAGCAGCTATTTTCCATGATATCGGAAAATTAAAGGAGCTTTCTACTTTCCCGGAGAATGACTATACAGACGCTGGTCAGCTCCTTGGACATATCATGATTGGTGCAGAGTGGGTAGGCGATGCGATTAAGAGCATCGACGGCTTCCCGGTAGTGCTCGCAAACGAGCTGAAGCACTGTATACTTGCCCACCACGGCGAGCTTGAGTTTGGCTCTCCGAAAAAGCCGGCACTTGTCGAGGCACTGGCACTTAGCTTTGCAGACAACATAGATGCCAAAATGGAGACCTTCAGGGAGTTGCTTGTAAATGTGCCTGAAAACGATACAAAGTGGCAGGGCTACAACAGATTTATGGAGACAAATTTCCGCAGAACAAGTGTGTAAAAAGCGGACAATATTAAATATAGCTATGGTGTGATTTTTGGTGTGAAAGCTTGTGCCGGATACAAACATTATAAAGAGTAATTATATATAAAATAAAGAAGAGAAAAGCATGAAAAAAAATGACATATTTGAACTTGAAATAACAGATATGGGAACAGATGGCGAGGGTATCGGACATTATGATGGCATGACCTTTTTCGTAAAGGATGCACTGATTGGTGACGTCATAACAGCCCGCGCAACAAAATTAAAGAAAAACTATGGCTACGCAAGAGTGGAAGAGATTAAGACTCCTTCCACTTTTCGCGTTGAGCCGCAATGTGAGCTGCACAAGAGATGTGGCGGCTGCCAGATACAGGCGCTCTCCTATGAAAAGCAGCTTGAATTTAAAAATAATAAGGTGCGCAACAATCTCATGCGTATAGGTGGATTTTCCGAGGCAAAGCTGGACAGTAAAATGCAGCCGCCTGTTGGCGCAGACAATCCATACCGCTACCGCAACAAGGCACAGTTTCCGGTGGGATATGACAGGGATGGCAATATAGTGACAGGCTTTTATGCATCGCGAAGCCACAATATCATCCCGGTTGAGGACTGCAGGCTTGGGGTGCCGCAAAACAAAGAGATACTGGATATCATAAAGGAATGGATGTATGAGTGCGGCATCACGCCGTATGACGAGAACACACACAAAGGGCTCGTGCGCCATGTGCTTATCAGATATGGATTTACATCAAAGCAGATTATGGTGTGCCTTGTGATAAATGGGGACAGTCTTGAAGCAAAACGCCGAGCCGGGAATGCAGCAGATATACTGTGCGAAAGACTCTCAAAAATCGATGGAATGACTTCGATTTCCTACAATATCAACAAGGAAAACACAAATGTCATCCTTGGCAAAAAGACGGTCTGCATATGGGGAAGACCATATATTGAGGACACCATCCATCTGCTTTCTTACCCTGATTTCACACCACAGGGGACTGGCATCACATATCAGATTTCTCCACAGTCGTTCTATCAGGTAAACCCGAAGCAGACAGAAAAGCTTTACAGCACGGCACTTGCATTTGCAGGGCTCACAGGAAATGAAAATGTCTGGGATCTCTACTGTGGTATCGGTACCATATCGCTCTTTTTGTCACAGAAGGCAAAGCAGGTGTATGGAGTGGAAATAGTGCCTCAGGCAATCGAGGATGCCAAAAACAACGCGAAGCTCAATGGCATCACAAATGCACATTTTTTCGTAGGAAAGGCTGAGGAGGTGCTGCCACAGTTTTATGAGAATGCAAAGAAAACTGAGAAAATCACTGATGATACAGCATCCACCGGACGTACAGATATGCTTCGCCCGGATGTGATAGTCGTTGACCCTCCAAGAAAGGGCTGTGATGAGAAGTGTCTGAACACAATGCTTGCGATGTTACCGGAGAGGATTGTATATGTGAGCTGTGATTCGGCAACATTGGCAAGGGATTTGAAGATACTCTGTGAAGAGAAGTATGAACTAATGAAGTGGCAGGCATTTGATCAGTTTTCTCATACGACGCACGTAGAGACGGTTGTCTTGCTTTCCAAGGGAGAAATCGACTCGAAGAAGGTTCGTGTGGAGTTCTCACTGGAGGATATGGATATGTCCGGGTTCCAGAAGGGGGCGACCTACGAGCAGATCAAGGCGTATGTGTTGGAGCATACTGGCTTGAAGGTGTCTTCCCTCTACATCTCGCAAATAAAGCGCAAGTGCGGGCTGGATGTGGGGCAAAATTATAATCTGTCAAAGAAGGAAGATGCTAAAGTGCCAAAATGTCCGCCGGAGAAGGAAGCGGCGATCAGGGATGCGTTGAAATATTTTCAGATGATTTAAGAGTCTATTGAGCAAAAAAGCAGTAAATCAATTTCAGATTTACTGCTTTTGCTGGCCGGGCCGGTGAGCTACGAGCATTCATGACTTTTTGATAACTTGTTCCATACTGATATATTAAGCGGAAAGTTGTGGCCCTGTATTTTCAGAGGGAAACGAATGCTCCTTGAATATATCCCACAAAATATGCCATCGCTATACTCAGTGCAATGCAACATATACATAGTATTTCAGCAATTACCTTTTTTTCGATTATTTCATTTATGGACTTTCCGTAATCAATAGTAGACCATACCATTGAAAGCAAAAATAGAATTGAAATCCATTGAGTATGAAATGATAGTCCCATGCTAACAAATACATAGTTTGAGATGATGTAAAAAGCGCTTCTGACTACAACTTCTGTCACTTTTACAATCCGATTTCTCATAGAATTCTCCCTCTCTGATAATACTGTGGGCGGCAGCACTCCTTGCTGTCGCCCCTTGATTGCCTATCTGCAAAGGCGGGCGGGGCTGTCAACGGCGGCGCTTGCGCCGTTCATCTTGACCGTTGACTGGCTCGGCTGGCTTTGCTATTCCGTGATCTCTTTCAGTTATTGTCAAAGGAAATGTAGATAGTTAGACTATTGGGTATGTAGCTGATACTTAACCACTTTTCGTCGTTTGATAAAAGTGTCCCGATAGAAACATAGTTTTCTCCCTCGATTTCCTCTGACACATTTTCAATTACGGAAAAGCCTTCTTGGTTCAAAAGCTCCATATACTCGTTATAGTCGTTTTCGCTAATACCGGTAAGGTTGATATTACAATTCTCATGTTCTGTATCAAGTGTAGCCCATGCAACCGTACCAGGCGCAACAGGAAGCCCCTCTGTGTACTCATTCTCAGGCCAAACACCCTCGTCCAATTTTGTAACACTATTAGATTGCGTATTGTTCTCATTGCTTGTCGGTGTAGATGAGGTATTTTGATTAGAACACGCAGCCAAAAAAATCATAATCATGATTGTGAATACAGAAATATATTTCTTCATTGGTTACCTCCTGTTTTTGTGTATGGTTCGGATAATTAACAAAAGAGCAATAGCTGTTGCTGCAAACCCAATAGCCAAAAGGATTTGCGAAATATCAAAGGCAAACGCGCCCTCAATCTGTATATTTGTTGTCGCGTCGGCTTGTCCGATTGCTCCTTCTGGTACTTTTCCTGATTGTGTAACAGCATATACCGAAAAGGCAGCAGCCGCGATAACAAGCGCAGCAAGAGTAGAAATGATACCGTTCCTTTTTTTCGATTTGGTGTTATCAATGCCAAACTGTTCTGCGGTGCTGTCTGCAAATTCTTTTGGCGTCCCCAAACGCTGGATAATCTGCTGCTCTGTTTCTCCATGCTCCATAGCAGACGCAAAAACTTCATTCAAGTCACGTACAACCTCTTTTTTCATTTTGCGTGGTAAAGATAGTTCCTTTTCAACCTGTTTGATATATTGTTCTTTCATTTGGATACCCTCGCTTGTTGATAACTTTCTATAAAGCCGTTTACGCAGTTTTCATAGCTTGACCAAAATAAGATTAGTTCATCAAGTACATTCCTGCCTTTATCCGTTAAAGAATAATACTTTTTTGAGCCGCCATTTGCCGCAGCCGGAGCCAATCGGCATTTGATTAGTTCTGCTTCCTGCAAACGATACAAAATGGGGTAAATGGTTCCCTCTTTCGCATATCCCAAAACAGACGCACTATTGTTCAATTCAGTTATAATTTCATATCCATAAGTTTCCTTGCGTCCGATTAGGCACAAAAGTATCATTTCCAGAGAGCCTTTTTTGAATTGCTGGACATATTTGTTATTCATATCGTCGCCTCTCTTTAGCTTTGCTATTTAGGCTCGCTAAGTAGCAACTATATTATATCTCTTCCGAAGTATCAGAGTCAATAGGCTTAACGAAAAAGTTACAAGATGTCTGTGTAAGGTAATGACAGAATAGCGGTGTGCTGGCGAACTATGCTTTATTTTGTTTTTTATCTAAATCATTCAATAGGGCGGTAGCATCCCTATTGGCAAGGGGATTCCAAAAGGGAACAGCGTTCTCCTTTGTCTGGGGTGTTCAGAGGGGATAGTGTTCCCCTTTGATCGGAAGAATCCAAAGAAACCGGCGGTTTCGTGGCACACGATTTTCCGTAGGAAAGTCTAGTGTGTTATACCTTTGTGGAGCAGATGGCAGCCGGAATTGTAGCACACCCTGAAAAGTGTGGCCACAGTTGCGGCGTTCTGGCGGGAAAGGTTGCCCCTTGCGGGGCAGCATAAGCGACAGAAAAAGGCTGGCAGGCGGTGCGGGCAAGCACTGTCTGTCAGCCGTGTCATTTGCGGAACAAAGGTATATCAAAGCCCCCGTCAGCCGCTGCTTCCCATCGTATCAGAACCACCACGGCAGCTTTCCGCGCAGGCTGTCCATCGCCTCGCCCTCCACCTTCTTTGTCCGGCTCTCGCTGAGATGGAAATGGAGCGCCGCGCCGATCAGCGGGTGCTCGATTCCATCGGTAAAGCCATAGCGGTACAGCAGATAGGTCTGCTCTCTGGCTGTCAGCTTGTCCAGCGCCGCATACAATTCTATCAGCTGCTCTTTTTGGATATAGATTTGCTCCGGCGTTTGGGTGTGAGGGTCGGCTATGGCTTCGATCCGCAGCATCCGTTCATCCTCTGAGAGAACGTCATCCAGATATACTCTCTGGAAGCCGGGGGCGTCTTTCTTATCCACCATCCGTTGCTCAAATAAACCGAGGGCGGCGCGGATGCAGTCCGTCATGGCGTTGCGGAGCGCCGGTGCTGCATAGGTCAGAAATTTCATGCCCCGTCCGGCATCAAACAAAGGGATCGCGTTCAGCAGGCCGATACTTCCCTCCTGCATCAAATCATCCAAATCAATTCCAATATCATTTTCATCCAGCCCCATGTTTCGGTATTGCTCCAGCGCAATTTTTCGGATGAATCCCAGATTCTTTTCCAGCAGAATGTCACGGGCAGCCGTATCCCCTTTCTGTGCCAGTCTGCACAGCTGCTCATTGCTCCGGGTCGGCATTTTGCTTCTCCTGCGCGTGGTCTAAGGTGGATTGGAGAAATTCCGTCAGCGCCTGACCGAACTTGTCTAATGCTTCCTTTTGCACACCGTCCATCCCCGCTGCGCTCTGGGTGACGGCGGCGGAAATCATTTCGGGCGTGATGGTCGGAGTATGAACATCCGCCCCTTTGGTGAGTTCGGTAAACATCTGCTGAGTGATGCCCTTGGTCAAGGACTGCGCTGCTGTGAAATCGTTGCCGATCTCTTTCTTCACTTCCCGCAGCGCCGCCATAAATGTGTTCTGTATCATCGTCAGGTCTGCCTGATATACGGGAACTTTCTGCCGGTTGACAGTTCTGGCCGCCTGCACCGCAGCGTCTGTTTTATTGTTTCGGCGCAGCATGGCGCTGAGAGTAGTAAGCATCTGGTTCTGTCCGGCGAAACCGGCGGCCAGCGTATCGTCAAAATATTGCTCAATCATATAGGTGACTTCTGCAAAGCGAGGGCTTTCCAAAAGGCGGTTGACGATCTCTGCATTGGCTTTTCCGGTGTACAGATTCCGCGCCGCCTGCACCGACAGGCCCAGTTCTTCAATATCAAAATTTGTCCGGTCGGGCGTGTTGACTTCCCCCAGCAGGAAATCTGTGGAGACTTCAAACACTTTCGCAATGCGGAGCAAATGTTCTGTGCTGATCTTATCAGTCTTACCGCTGACAAACCGGCTGATGGCGCTCTCGGTGCTGCCGATGCGGGTCGCCAGCTGTGTCTGGGTAATTTTATGTTCCTTCATAAGCTCCTGCATCCGCTGCCGGATATTGCCGGGCAGATAGGCTCCCTCCATGTGACGCACCTCTCTTCTGAAAACTCTCTTTATCCATTATACCTGATAAAACCAGCGCGGGCAAATGCTTTCCGCTGGCTTCGCCGCTCTGAGGTCTTGCATTTTTGCAAGATTTCAGGGCGGCGTTTTTTCATTTCTTGCACTTTTAGCGGATTTTTCGGTTTATAGGCTTTTTCCCCGTATATTCAGGCAGACGGGCAGATACCGTCAATAAATAATGGAGGACAAAGCCTATGAATTTATTTGAAACTGTAAAATCCGCTGTCACCGTGAAGCAGGCCGCCGAATACTACGGCTGTAAGGTCAACCGGGGCGATATGATCTGCTGCCCCTTCCACGATGACCGGCATCCCAGCATGAAGCTGAACAGGGATTATTTCTATTGCTTTGGCTGCGGGGCTACCGGGGATGTGATCGATTTTGTGGCGCGGCTGTTCGGCCTGAGCAGCTACGAGGCCGCAAAGAAGCTGGCCTATGACTTTGGCATCGACCCGGACAAGCCCCCGGCAGCGATGGCTTTGAAAAAGCCCTATCCGCTAGCGCGGGCCTTCCGCAACGATGAGATGTACTGCCAGCGGGTGCTCTGCGATTATCTGCATCTGCTGGAACGCTGGAAGGTCGAATATGCCCCGCAATCGCCGGAGGATGAACTGGATGACCGCTTTGTGGAAGCCTGTCATATGATCGAGTATGTAAATGATTTGTTGGACGTTCTCATGTTTGCGGAACTGAAGCAGCGTGTGAAAGCGGTGGATAAGCTGCTGAAGGACGGAACCATCGCCGCGCTGGAGCAGCGACTCCAACGTCTGGAAAAGGAGGTGCAGCACCGTGGCGAAGAACGAGCAATCGCGTGAGGCCAACCAGCCCATCTGGTTTGACGGCAAGAGTATCAATGAAGCCCTGTTTTGTGATGATTTTCTCGGCAGACACAAAATCATCTACACAAACGGAGCTTTTTTCACGCCTGATGGCCGCGTGACCGATGAGCTGCCACTGCGTGGAGAAATTTTTGAGGAACTGAAATGCTGTGCGGTCAGCAATATCCCCCGCAAAATCAGCAATATCGTGGAGCTGATGAAGCTGGCGGCGCTGGTAGAGGATTTCCCGCCGGAGGCTGACCGCATTCATCTGGCAAACGGCACGTTGTTTCTGGATGGCTCCTTTACGGAGGGAAAACCGGACATCGTGCGTTGCCGCCTGCCGGTGGCCTATAATCCCGATGCGCCCACGCCGACCCGCTGGCTGGCTTTTCTGGATGGGCTTCTTTACCCGGAGGACATTCCCACTTTGCAGGAATATATCGGCTACTGCCTGATCCCCAGCAACAAGGGACAGCGCATGATGGTCATTAAGGGCAATGGCGGCGAGGGTAAGAGCCAGATCGGCGCGGTGCTGTCCGCCCTGTTCGGCAGCAACATGAAGGACGGCAGCATCGGCAAAATTTCCGAGAACCGTTTTGCCCGCGCTGATCTGGAACACATTCTGCTGTGTGTCGATGACGATATGCGGATGGAGGCCCTGCGGCAGACCAACTATGTCAAATCCATCGTCACCGCACAGGGTAAAATGGATTTGGAGCGTAAAGGCAAGCAGAGCTATCAGGGATGGATGTGCGCCCGGCTGCTGGCATTCAGCAATGGCGACTTGCAGGCTCTCTTTGACCGCAGTGATGGCTTTTATCGGCGGCAGTTGGTGCTGACCGCCAAAGAGAAACCTGCCGACCGTGTGGATGATCCCGACCTGGCAGAGAAGATGAAGGCCGAGGTGGAGGGCATTCTGCTGTGGGCTTTTGCGGGATTGCAGCGGTTGGTAGCGAACAACTTCAAGTTCACCGAGAGCCAGCGCACCAGAGAGAACCGGGAGGCCGTCAAGCGGGACAACAATAACGTGTTTGATTTTCTGGAATCCGAGGGCTATATCCGGCTGAAAGCGGATGCGTCCATCAGTTCAAAGGATTGCTACGACATTTACCGGATGTGGTGCGAGGAAAATAGCCTGACTGCACTCAAACGCCGCAGCTTCAGCGATGCGCTGGTGGCAGCCTGCGGTAAGTACAATCTGGAACACTGCAACACGATTACCAATTCGGCAGGACGCCGGGTATGGGGCTTTATGGGGATCGAGGCAGTGGCAAGGCCGCATATAAACGAGTTTACGGACGCTTCACAGTGTACGTACGTACCGGAAGACTGGCGGGATTGATTTCCGATCTGGTCGCCGGTACGTATGTACGCAGCGATTGACCCTGTTACCTCATATATTGTAGAGGCGCTTCATTTGGATAAAGTGGTCGTGCCCATTTTGGGTACACCTATTTTGATGTGTAAAAGTGGTTATGGATATTTTGTCCACCACCAGAACCGTGAAATTCTTCGCGCTTTTGTGCTGTGAAATAGGTGTGGTCATTTTGACCACACCTGAAGCGGTCAGTAAAAGCGGTAATTTTGCAGGCATATTTTAGAGCAATCTCAAAACAGCGAAATGTTTCTCTTTTATCCGTATACAGTTCGCCGGATGGCGGCTCACGGAACGACGTACAGATTGCAGCATTTTGTGACAATACAGCCCGAACAGTGAAAAGTCCCGCATTTCTGTGAAGTCGAATATTCCGCCGTTGACCAACGATACGCAGGGAATCATTTCTATCGCAAAACAGCATTTGCACAAATTTCACCATTGACCAAAGCCGGTGCGCTCCCCAGCGTAGCCGGTTCTTTTTATGACGCAACCGAAAATCTGCATTTATCTATCAAGTGACAAAGGGCTTCACTTGCGAAAATGGAGGAATATATTTTATGAAGTCAAGTATCCGAAACGAAATCAAGGCGCAGATCATCCGCGCCGGTTACACCATGCAGGAAGTCGTTGACCAGCTGCACGATGAGTATGGGTGGAGCGACAGCGTATCCAATCTTTCCGGAAAATTGCAGCGGGAATCGCTGCGGTATCGGGAGGCCGTGGAGTTGGCTGACGTGCTGGGATATGACATTGTCTGGCAGAAACGGAGGGATTGAGTATGGAAAAAGCACAATACGCGATTATGCGATTTGCCAAATATAAGGGGCCTGAAATCGGCAATATCGAGGCCCATAACGAGCGCACAAAGGAAAAGTACGCCAGTAATCCCGATGTGGATACCAGCCGAAGCAAGTACAACTTCCATCTGGTCAAACCGCCCGGCAAGTACCGGGCCGAGTCAGAGAGGCAAATTGCCGCTGCCGGATGCCGTACCCGGAAAGACAGTATCCGTATGATCGAGACGCTGTTCACAGCCAGCCCGGAGTTCTTTAAGGGAAAGAAACGGGCGGAAATTCGGGTATTTTTCGAGGAAGCTCTGCACTTTCTGGAACAGCATCAGTCCAAAGAGACAATTATATCCGCCGTGGTGCATATGGACGAGAAAACGCCCCATATGCACCTTTGTTTTGTCCCTTTGACGGAGGATGGCAGGCTCAGCGCCAAAGACATCATGGGCAATAAAAAGAAGCTGACCTGGTGGCAGGATGAGTTTTGGAAACACATGGTCAAGAAGTTTCCAGATTTGGAGCGTGGCGAGAGCGCCAGCCTGACCGGGCGCGACCATATCCCGCCCCGCGTATTTAAGGAGATGACCAGACTGACCAAACAGAAAAGCAAACTGGAGGATCTGCTCACTGGAATCAATCCCTTTAACGCCAAAAGCCGGGCGGAGGAAATCTGCAAGATTCTGGATAGCTATATTCCCAGCGTGGAGAAGATGGACACGCTGCTGCGGAAATATGGCGTGGCTTTTACGAAAACAGCATCCGAAAACAAAAAGCTGAAAACGAAAAATGCCGAGCTGGAAGAATCTCTTGCATCGGCGCAGAAGGTCAGCACCCTAAAGCAGATCGAAGACCTCAAGCTGCGGCGCGACTATGACAGTGCCGTGGCGATTTTGGAACAGATACCGGCAGAAGTTTTGAACATCTATGCGCAGAGCAGCCATAGAGGAAAGGAGCGGCCTATTGAGCAAAGTTTATGATGATCCGAAATATAATGCGGCATTTGACCGCTGTGTTGATGTGATGGCGCGGCTGTTGCAGAAGTACGGGCCACAGCTGTTGGGGCAGATGCAGGAGACTGAGAAGGATGGCCGTACACAGTCTGCGGTATCAGGAAAGCAACCCGTTCCTGTGTATCAGGAATTTGACAAAGCCGCTTGATATAAATTAAATTTACACGTTGCGTATTTGTTTGGCGTATGCTATAATAAATACGCAACGTGTATTTTTGCTTTATGGGGTAAATGAAATGGACTGTAAAACCAAAATAAAAGAATTGCGGGAAAGCACTGGCATGAATCGCAAGGAATTTTGTAAATATTTTCAGATTCCCTATCGGACTGTGACAGAATGGGAACTGGATAACCGCCATGCGCCGGAATATGTGCTCCGTTTGTTGGAGTACTACATTCAGAATGAAGGTCTGGCGAAGAAGAAAGTTACGGATGAATGTTCAGAGATGGAAGAAAGGGGCGGCCTGCATGAAAAAAACTAAAACAAAATGCTATCTCTACACACGGGTATCTACTTCCATGCAGGTGGACGGATACAGTCTGGATGCTCAGCGAGACAAACTGCGGAAATACGCTGAATACGAAGATATGGTAGTGGCTGGTGAATATTCTGATGAAGGCTTTTCCGGCAAGAATATTCAGGGCAGGCACGAATTTCAGCGGATGCTGCAAGACATTCAGGACGGCAAAGACGGTGTGGAATATGTGCTGGTGTTCAAGCTGTCCCGGTTTGGCAGGAATGCCGCTGACGTTCTGAATTCCTTGCAGCTGATGCAGGATTTCGGTGTCAATCTGATTTGTGTGGAAGACGGCATTGACAGTTCCAAAGATTCCGGCAAGCTGATGATTTCTGTCCTTTCTGCGGTGGCAGAGATAGAGCGTGAAAATATTCGGACACAGACGATGGCCGGACGGGAGCAGAAAGCCCGTGAAGGAAAATGGAACGGCGGCTTTGCCCCTTATGGATACCGTCTTGAAAAAGGCGAACTGTTGATTGCTGAGGATGAAGTGGACGTGATCCGCACCATCTTTGACCGCTATATTCACACCAACGATGGCGTCAGCGGTGTGGCGAAATATCTGAACCGGCAGGGCTTTGTGAAGAAGCTGCGGCAGAACGGCACCATTCCCGGTTTTTCCGCCAGCTTTGTGAAAAGTATCATTGACAATCCGGTATATATGGGGAAAATTGCCTATGGCAGACGCCGGACAGAGAAGAAGATTGGTACCCGGAATGAGATGCACGTGGTTGAACAGTCGGAGTTTCCCGTGTACGAGGGAAAGCACGAGGCTATCATTTCTGAAGAAGATTGGAATCTCGCGCAGGAGAAACGGGAAGTCAATGCTTATCGGCGCGAGAAGGTCAACGATCCTACCCATGCGCATATTCTGTCCGGCATTCTGAAGTGCCCCTGCTGTGGTAAAAGCCTATATGGGAATATTGCAAAAGCCCACAGCAAGGACAAAAAGACCCGCTATTACTATTACTGCAAGAATACGGTAACGCCAACAGGCCACGAGTGCACTTTCCGGCTGAACATTGAACAGACAGAGATGAACCGCATGGTAGCGTCAATTATCTCCGCTATGGTCAGCGACCCACGGTTTGCGGATGCAATCAAGGCGAAAATTGGCTCCGCTGTCGATACGAACGACTTAGAGAAACAGCTGGAAGCGTTGCAAGCGCAGCTTCGGCAGACGTTAGGCACAAAAGCCCGCCTGGAACGGCAGATGGACGGTTTGGATGTGAATGACCCGTATTATGACCGGAAAATTTCTGATTTGCAGCGTCGCTATGACGAGCAATATGGTAGAATAGATGAGATTGAAGTCCAGATTGACGATGTGCAAAGCCAGATACGGAGCATCCGGCAGGAGAAAATTTCGGGTAATAATATCTACCGCCTGTTGCTGGCATTCGATCAGGTCTATGAAGCAGCCTCCGAAGTGGAGCGGAAGGAGTTCATGCGGGCGTTTATTGAGCGGATTGAGTTATTCCCGGAAAAGCAGCCGGATGGCAACTGGATTAGGAAGATTATCTTCAACTTCCCTGTCCCGGTGAATGGAACAGAAGTGACAGAATTGCCCTTGGAAAATGAAACAATGGTCGAGACGGTTGTTCTTTTGTCCCAACAAAAACCAGATGACACGATAGAGATCGACTTAGACCTGGACGAGCTGGATGCCACCAGTGCCGAGTTGAAAGCAACCTATCAGGAAATCAAAGATTATGTGCTGAAAGAATTTGGCTTGAAGGTTTCAAGTTTATATATTTCTCAGGTAAAACGCAAATGTGGAATTGAAGTGGGAGAAAACTATAATCTTCCAAAATCAGAAAATGCAAGAGTTCCACAATGCCCGAAAGAGAAAGAAGATGCTATCAAGGCTGCCCTGAAATATTATGCGATGATCTAAGGACATCGCTGATTTCAAGGAGGAATAACACATGAAAAGCACATTTGAAAAAATGGGTGGAACCTACACACTTGGCGCAGACGGAATTTACTATCCGAATCTTGTCAGTACAGATGAAGAACCGCATTATGGGAAATATGGAATGATGCGGAAAACATATCTGAAAGAGCATCGTCCGGCAATGTATTCACTGTATATGCTGGAAGACAGACTGACAGAACATCTGAATACTGTGGACGATGAAGCACAGGAGAGAATGGATATTCTGGTGAGTCAGATGATGGAGAAGCAGGGCATTACGGAAGAATTGAAAGCTCGTGACCAGATGGAATGGGTTAGAGCGGTAAATAATGCCCGGAATGCTGCAGAAGAGATTGTGTTGAAAGAATTAGTGTATATTTAAAGCGTGGAAAGCTCCTTCGGGAGCTTTTTACCGTTTCTACAAACAATTTTTTCGCGTGCCGGAAAGCAATCTATTTACATGGAACAGATGCAGAGCGAGAAAATATTGGAAGGTTATGATTCTTGATCAGCTTTTTTGCTATTGCTCTTTTGAAGATGGTAAAAAAACAAGTGATATGGTAAAATAATACTATTAGATTGAACGGACAGAAATGAGGAAAGTTGATGAATTAAGAAATGTAATTGCAAATCAATTTGCCTGCGAATATAAGACTTATGACTTTGGGGAAATCTGTAATGCATTCATTGATGATTTGATTAGATTAATGGAAAATAGTATTAAAAATGAACAAGGCAATTTTTAGTTGACATAAGGAGAACAGAAAAATATGAAAAAATATTACGCAGAAAGACATGGTTTACTTACAAAGCAACTACAGATAGATTTTGATGAGTTATTACAGTATTTCGGACAGGTATATAAATATTTTTGTGATAAAGAGTATTTTGAAGTGGCTACAAGAGGAGTGTGGAGGCAAATTCCTTATACGCAGGATTCGGAGCAGATTTTACCACCAAGTTTGTTGCCATCACCGGAAGTGTATTTTGCAACATGCTTACAGGATAAAGAGGTTTGGCCAATTTGGCAATATCTTGAAGAATATGATGAGCAGACATTGTTTTCAGTGATTGAGATTTTATACGACCATATTGGTGTTTATAACTATGAAATAGATCAGTTTGAAAATGAAGCACAAAAGGAAGAATTTGCTGAACAAATTAATAATATCTTACGTGCATATAAAGAGGGATATTATCTTGAACCGACAAATGGATTTATAATGCAAATACCTAACGGTGCGTTGCGTGAACAGTTAGAATATGACGGTTCTGATTTACCCGATTCAGTATATGAGCAATTAGCAACAGCCACAGAAATGTATTATCGTTTTGATGCCAATTTGGAACAGAAAAAGAAAGCTATTAATATTCTTGCCGATATTTTGGAAAGTGAACGTGAAGAAGTAAAAGATACTTTAAATGCTGAGTATGAAGTTCCTAAAAATGAACATGATAAGTTGATTTTTGGTATAGTTAATGGTTATAATATTCGCCATAATCGTGCAGATCAAAAGAACGATTATAGCAAAGAAATATGGTATGATTGGATGATGCAATATTATACAAGCGTAATAATAGCATTTTACAAGTTGAAAAATAAGTATACCGATATTGATTTTTAAATGGTGAGTTAAATGATATCTCCCTAAGTGGAGTATAAACCTTTTCTCAAAAGGTGATGGTTTCGCTATTTAGCATAAAAAGTAACTTAGAAGTTTCAGAATTAAGTTAATCGTGCCATATGGCTTGATTATAAAAGCAAAGATAAAAACGCAACGTACATCTTTGATGTACCAGAGCCGGTAGGTAGCCCGGCCGTCCTATATAAATAGGGTAAGTAACCTGCCCCTCCGGGTTGTCCATTCT
>ENA-UAEB01000280-UAEB01000280.1-human-gut-metagenome-genome-assembly--contig:-NODE-280-length-15016-cov-4.883163_pt1 | contig 15016 bp, 9 predicted proteins | sample MGYA00244273_ERZ654269 | MGnify/ENA primary metagenome ERZ654269 (study PRJEB26926, sample SAMN06165041) | human gut metagenome | biome: ENVO:00009003; feature: ENVO:2100002; material: ENVO:00002003...
AGCGTCAGATGTGTATAAGAGACAGCATTTATAGAGGATACAAAGGATTGGTAACAGATGAAATTCAGGAATTCAAAAGCCAAAATGTTAGTAACATCATACAAATGGGAGGTACCATTCTGAAGACCGCCCGTTGCAAAGAATTCACGACACCCGAAGGACGGGCACAAGCTTACGAAAACATGAAGAAGCATGAAATCGACGCTTTAGTCATTATAGGTGGTGATGGTTCTTTGACTGGTGCACGTATTTTCGCACAAGAATTTGATGTTCCTTGTATCGGTCTGCCCGGAACGATTGACAACGACCTGTATGGAACCGACACCACCATCGGCTATGATACAGCTTTGAACACAATTTTAGATGCAGTAGATAAAATCCGTGATACGGCAACTTCTCACGAACGTTTATTTTTTGTTGAAGTAATGGGACGTGATGCAGGCTTCTTGGCATTGAACGGTGCTATTGCCGCAGGTGCAGAAGCAGCTATTATTCCGGAATTCAGCACAGAAGTTGACCAATTGGAAGAATTCATCGAACATGGTTTCCGCAAATCCAAGAGCAGTAGTATCGTATTAGTAGCCGAAAGCGAACTGACCGGGGGTGCAATGCACTATGCCGAACGTGTGAAGAACGAATATCCGCAATACGATGTGCGTGTAACGATATTAGGACATTTGCAACGTGGCGGACGCCCCACAGCGCATGACCGAATTATTGCCAGCCGTATGGGAGTGGCTAGCATCCAAGCACTATTGGAAGGACAACGTAATGTAATGATTGGTATTGATGATGATAAGATTGTTTATGTACCTTTCGCTAAAGCTATAAAGAACGACAAGCCTATAGACAGAGAATTGGTGAACGTACTTCATGAACTTTCTATCTAATTTTTATCCACCACAGGTACACAAAAAACGCAGATTATAATTATTCATTAAATCTGCGTTTTTTATGTTACCTGTAGTAGTAGGAAAACCTTATTTCAAGGTTGAGAAATAAGCATCCAATAACTTTTTGGCAGCAACAAACGAAGTCAGTTTGCCATTCAGCACCTCTTCCTCTTTTGCAGCCAACATAGAAATTATCTTTTCATTATTATAGAAACTATCACGCAGATGCTCGTTGATAGACTCATACATCCAATACTTAGCCTGTTCATTTCTGCGATATTCAAAATACCCATTCGCTTTCACAAAAGCGAAGTATTCATAGATCATATCCCAGATTTCTTTAATTCCAATACCATAAAAGCCGGAATACGTCATTACTTTAGGACTCCAGCCCGAATCAGGAGCAGGAAACAAATGTAAAGCATTACGGAAATGACTGGCAGCCAGTTTTGCTTTCTCAATATTGCTGCCGTCAGCTTTATTGATAACGATTCCATCCGCCATTTCCATGATACCTCTCTTAATCCCCTGCAATTCATCACCAGTACCGGCCAGTTGGATCAGCAAAAAGAAATCCACCATAGAATGCACTGCTGTTTCGCTCTGCCCTACTCCAACCGTTTCAACAAAAATCTTATCAAAGCCCGCCGCCTCACAAAGTATGATCGTTTCACGAGTCTTACGAGCTACTCCTCCCAACGAACCTGCTGACGGACTAGGCCGTATAAAAGACTTCGGATGGACAGATAGTTTCTCCATGCGGGTCTTATCTCCCAAAATACTGCCTTTAGAACGCTCACTACTGGGATCAATAGCTAAAACAGCTAATTTTCCTCCCTTCTCAAGCACATGCAATCCAAATACATCAATAGATGTACTCTTGCCGGCACCGGGCACACCACTGATACCGATTCGCATAGAATTTCCGGAATAAGGCAGACACTTCTCTATCACTTCCTGGGCAATAGCCTGATGTTCCGGTTTTACACTCTCCACTAAAGTAACCGCCTGACTCAATACGGTCACATCACCTTTTACGATGCCTTCTACATATTCACCTACGGAAAACTCACGACGACGAGGTTTTTTACGTAGTTTCAAATAAGGATTCACAATAGATGGTTGCTCAATACCTTTGTTCACTGTCAATCCCTTATATTCTTCACTATTTTCAGGATGTTCCATAGCTATTTTTTTGAGGTTACTTTTACTTTAATAATTATCTTCGGATTGTTAGGATCATTGGTTATCATCAGGACACGCGGAGTACCCTTTACTTTCTTCAGATTTTGACCGAAAGCAGTAATCTTCAACTTGGTAGACGCACCCGGTTTCAAGACACGTTTCTTCAACTGGACCCCCAAAGCAGAATTGAACACCTGCAAATCACGAATTTCCAGATTAGATTTTCCTACATTTTTAATAATAATCGTATGTGCTTTCTTTTCATCACTTTCCAGTTCTCCCATCTGCAACTCTTCGGCAGAAAGATGAATGGCAGGCGGATTCAAGCGTTCCTGCTGACTGATATGTGAGAAATCCGGCAACAATACGGCAGAAACCGGAATTTCATTTTCTTCTCCCACCTTATCTCCCAGGAAACGGGAAAGATAAACAGACGCCGTTGTCAAACCCAGTTTAGGTAACTTTTCCGTATCAAGAGTTATCTTGATTTTACCTGTACGTCCTCTTCCCAGTTTTTCCGGAATGGCAACAGCACTGAGGTAAGGAGGCAAATGCATCAACACAGGGGTGTACAACCTATCTGACGTATTGGCAACCAACAGTTCCATAGTTGGTTTATCCCCTTTATTAGCATCTTCAAATTCTATTTCCTCCTTATTCAAACGGATAGCTCCAATCTGAAAAGGATGAGTGAAAGTATAGTTTTTAGGATCGGCAGTCACTTCTCCCCGAATAGCCAGATAGATAGGTTTATTGGAGGCATTGCAATAAATGCCTACGCTCTTCTGAAAACGTCCGATGGCTTTGGCGTCAAAAGTAGAACTGACAATCCCGGTCTTTCCCGGGGCAATCGGTTCTTTGGTCCAATCAGCAACCGTGCAGCCACAAGAAGTTGTCACATTAGATATCACTAAAGGTTTATCTCCTTTATTAGTGATTTTAAAGGTAGCCGTCACCGGATTTTTCCATAAAATAGTTCCAAATTCATGCGTTGTCTTATCAAATAATGCTTTGGGTTGTGCCTGTACTCCCAAAGTCACTCCCATTAACAAACTTACTATCAGTATAATATGTTTCATACAATTATTTTATGCTTTTTAGATAGCAAAGATAGACAAAAAACATCCTTTACCCATTTTTTCAGCCTATAATTTATTTTATCTTATGAATAACCTTTATCTTTGTCCCGCATTAAAAATCAGATAAATTATGAAAATAGTAAAACATTACTGGTTCATTGCCATTGCATTGATTACAATGATAAGTTTTTCTTCATGTGAAAGCGATGAAGAAAGAGGATTTGATATTTCAGGATTATACGGTAAGACTTGGTGGGGCGAAATGGGATTTGAGGACCCATACGGAGAACGGCTTTACAGTTATATTACATTCACCTCAGGTGCTTTCCCGGATCATGGTGTAGGTACGGAAGAACGCTGTTACTATGATGATGAACTTTATAGGGTATATAAGTTTGACTGGGAAATTCAAAACGGTTGGTTATATCTATATTATTCAGATGGTTATACATTTATAATTGAATATCCATCCGTTTCAGGCCGCTATTTTTATGGCACGGCTGAAGATGGTTTTGAAATAAGATTAGAATGGGTGGACGGCAGAAGCATAAGAAAAAAAGTAAGTTAGCAAGCTAACTTACTTTTTATGAAATCACACAACTAATTCCAGACATCCTGTTTCTCTATTCCACCATCACCCGATATCCTCCCGTATGCCCTCCGAATTCCGGAGCATAAGCAGACTGAACAGTTGCAATTCCAGCCTGATATTCTCCTGTCCGGTTCACATACACCTGATACTCTATCACATAAGTTCCTTTTCTCATCTGATCGATAAAGAACTGGGTCGAAGCATCTTTGGTAGCCTGATAATATCCCAGCCCGTTGCTCCAACGAAATCCCGAAACTGCCTGTAACGGTTCCATACAAGCTGCACGGTCATCCTTGATCTGAACAAAATCCATATCACGGTCAGCCTTTATAGTCAGGCGAACGGTAATCTTATCGCCAACCTTTAACGGAGCTGATTCATTCAAAGCCTCATCCCCTTTATATAATTGACGGCTGACAGACAATCCGTTTCCCTGCCCGCTAATTTGATCCATACTTTCCAGATATTGGGCATAAACGGCTCCCCAACCCATTCCGGCTCCTTCTTTATCCACCCTTATTTTCTTGATATTCATCACATCACCGGACATCGTCTTCTTGATATAACCGATGGCATCATCTGCCGAAGTCCGGATCACTTCTTTACCTAAAGTAATCTCTACTCCTCCTGTATTTGCCAATAAATCCGAAGTTCCTGTAGCCATCAATACATACACCGCATCAGCCGTAGCTATCGGCGTTTCCCAAGTCTGTGTCTGTTTCTGCTTCAACAGCCAGCGTTTCATTTCATCAATAGCTTTCGTATCTTTTGTTATACGCTGTATAGCTTCCATAGCAGCCACTTCAGTCGGAATTTTATAACTGAACCATGAATATCGGGCTTTAGGAGTATCAAAGTAACGCCCCATTTCATCCGTCACAACAGAATACTCCATCAATGACTGCATAAACAACTTGGCCTCTGCCACCTTACCGGCTTGCTGCAAGATGATAGCTCCCAACGCCTTTCCATAAATCGTCAGTTCTTTTCCCTCACCGGACAACTTGTCTATGAAATACCGGTTCACCTTTTCATCAACCGGAGCCTTGCCATCCAAAGCGCAGATATACAAATACCTGAGAACCTGTTCTGACGGACGGATACCGACAGCCCCTTTCTTTTCAGCTTCTTTCATAGACTTATACTCTTCGGCAGCCTGCTTGCCTAAATACTCGAACCCTTTTTGAATCATAGGCTGCATCCGGCTGTCAGCATCCTGAGGAGTCAATGCATTCAGCCGGACAAGCATTTCCATTACCTGAGTGGTTACATAGCGGCTGCCTTGCATACCTTTATACCAACTCCATGCGCCATCTCCATTTTGCAATTCTCTCAGTTTCTCTACAGAAACTGCCAGTCCGCTGTTCATTGTATTCAGGTCAAACAAAGTGGCGATACGCTGTTTTTGTTCGGCTTCATTGGTAGCTTCTGTCAGCCAGGGAGTTTCAGCCAGCAGGATATTTTTCAGTTCCTGATTCTTTTGCAGATTGCTCATAAAAGTCTCCTTTGTACCACCTTGAGCCTTCCAGCTATCAAAGACTTGCTTGATACGGGGATTTTCTTTGACTATACATGCAGCCAATGAATGGGCATAATAAGCGGTAGCCCAGGAAAGAGCATCTTCATTCTGAGGATTAGCCACTACAGGCAAAGCCTGCACGGCATACCAAGCCGGATGGGCAGTAAATTCTACGGTCAACCGTTGTTCGGAAGCCGTTTTGCTATGCTTGTTAAACAGATTTTCCAAAGAGAAAGTATGCATACCTTCCCCATTCACGTTCAGAGGAACGGTTTCCGTCACCCACTGTTTGTCTGTCAGAACGGGAATGTAACGCTGTTCTCCATCACTGAAGGTATCTCCATCCGCTACCATCCGGCATGCCATTACCGCATATTTGTCACTCACTTCAAAAGCAAAGTTCACATGCCCGGTTTCTCCTCCCTTCATATCGAACTTCTGTTTTTGTGAATAGAATACCTTTTCTGTTTCCGGATTAAACAATTCCATGCGGACAGTCCCTTTCACCCCCTTGTCCGACAGATTCATCAGTGAAGCGGCAATATTCGCTTTATCTCCCACGCGGACAAAACGGGGCATATTAGGTTGAAGCATAAATTCCTTGCTGGCAGTAGCGGTAGCTTCTATTTTTCCATAATCCACATTCTGGGTATGTGCCAAGCCCATAAACTTCCATCGGGTAAGGCTCTCGGGCAATACAAAGGAAATACTGACTTCACCTGTTTCATTGGTGCGGAGCTGTGGATAAAAGAATGCCGTTTCCGCAAAGTTTTCACGTATCTGTATATCACCTGTTTCTGCCAGTTCTTCAGAACTACCCATTTCTGCCTTTTCCTGTGCAGACGTCTCTACCATTTCTTCCTGGAGCACCATATCAGTAACAGCCTCCTGGTTCATCACAGCATTTGCGGCACTCCTGCCTCTAATCTTCAAAGCTCCTGTAAGAGTGGCACGAGGACTGCCTCCGTAACCTACCACCACAGCCTCCATTCTTCCTGTAGATGGAATGATCAATTCACTATATTCCAAAGGAACCGCACGGAACCTCTTCAACGGGAAATCAACATACAAATAAGCATTCCGCATATAGGATGTATTCCAATAAGTCAAAGGAACCACATAATGAAAGTCCACTCCAAAGTCCAGCTTATGTGCACTATAGATTTTATCCAGAGAAGCATCATACATGGTAGCCAGCATTTCAGCCTCAGCCGGACGTCCATCCGGATAAAGTACCGTCAGTTTCCATTCCTCTTGCTGTCCCGGACGGAGTTTGTCACGGAACGTAGTCCATTTCAGCTGCAACTTCTTCTCAGGGGCCGGTTTCATAATCCGTGCATTATGACTGTAAAGTCTGCCGTCTTTCACAAATGCCATACTTACCAGAATGCCGTCACCATATTCCTTCTTATAAGGGAAGCGGAAACTGATCACCGAGTCCGAAAGCTGTATACGTTTGCTTTCCAAGCGCTTATTGCCTGCAAACACATCATAAAGCAGATAGACATTCTTTTCGCTGCTACCTATATATATAGTAGCTGGAGATGCTGCATCAAATTCCAGACCATCCTGATAGAACCAATCCGTTATCACGAAAGGCGGACGCTTGTCGTTCAATGAGAACAAAAGGAAATTCTTAGATGCCGTACACTCTCTGCCTTGTGTATCCTTAGCCGAAAGCTTCAAACGATAATTACCGGAAGGCAGGGCATAAATAGCCTCAGGAATAAAACTCTTGTTAGCTTCCACCGTACCGGTCAATACCTTTCTGCCTTCTTTTTCCTGACCGTCTTTCTGTTTCTCCATCTCGACTACCTGATAAGTAACCGGAGTATCTACCGGCTCACCCGAAAGATTCATGGCTGTCAGTTTTATTTCCAACTTCTTTTCTTTAACCCAATTATCGGGCAAATTATCCATATTCAGCACCATTGAAGTGCTTCCTAAAGGCAATGACAAATTAGCTTGCTGTGTCTCACCTGCACCATCCGTCACATCCGCCTGTATGTTGTACGTATAATACCACAACGGAGATTCTCTCCTGTCCGAGTCTATTTCAAAATGCACCGGAACGATGAACTTACCATCCGCATCGGTCATTGCCTCTCCCTCCCAACGGGCTGAACCTCTGCCCATAAACCGCCAGAACCAAGCATAGGAACGGGATATATTATAGTGTACCCTGGCATTCTGCACAGGCGCACCGGCAAAAGTCTTTGCCATACCCGCCACTTCTATAGAGTCACCCACTTGATACTCCACTTTCACGGGTTCAAACGTGACATCAAAGGTGGGACGTTTATATTCTTCTACCTTAAAACTGACAGAAGTATCGGCCGCACGCAAGCTAAAATAACCGGTCAGGCAAGGAGAGGGCAAAACAAATTGTCCGCTGAACGAACCAAAACCATTCGTCCATACTTCTACTTTTCCTGTTTCATTATTATTCGCATCATATAGGGATACCGTATATTTTTTATCCGCAAGCACACGCGTAGAATCCTTTTCCATTTCATAAGCCAAGCCGGATACATATACGGTTTGACCGGGACGGTAAATGGATCGGTCGGTAAATAATTGCAAAACTTCTTTTTTCTTGCTCTCTTTATAGTAATAATCGTTTTTCCAAAGATTCAAGATGGGCATCGCATTATCAGCCGCCGTATGTGCATTATACCAGTATTTGTTACTATTCAGGAAATCCAGTTTCAAAGTACCCTGTTTATCCGCCTGATAGGTCTGTTGAGGAGAATAGCCTCCTCCCTTCTCCGTATAAATGGTTACTTCCGCCTCAGAAACAGGCTGTCCGCTCACTGCATCTACCACCACCAGTTCCAACGTACCATCCGGCAGAGGACGATAAATGGTCTTTAAAGCGGTGACATTCATTAATGTTCCGTCCGAAACGCCCTTCTTCCCATCGGGCACTGCCTTTAAGAAATAAATTCCCGCTTGAGGAGCCTGTATGGTCAGGGTGGTATCGATATTCAAATAATCTGTAGTAGGTTTCAAAGAAAAATGCTCCTCGCGTTGCAAACGGGCATATTTACTTTCAAAATGGGTGGTTCTGTTCTGCAATACGGCAGAGGTAACGGGTAAATTCACCTTATATAACTGCAAAGTGATGCCGGTAAGGTTTTTATAATTTACTTTCACCGACTGCTGTTCACCAGGATAAGCCGTAGCTATTTCCAGTGAAAGGCTTGCATTCAGAATTTCCTTTTCTATATTCTTCAGTTGGTTGATACCTTCGTAACGGGGGTATCCGGCTATTCCTTCACGAACTATCCGCAAGCGCTCTACCTGATTATTTTGATACTGTAGGAATTGTGCCAAAGCCAGATAAGCTTCAGGGACTGTTTTCACAGCCGGATAAGTATGAATCCACTTCCGAAGTTCCTGTTGGCATACGTCATTCGAGAAGTTTCCGGAAAAATTGCGGTACAGGTAATTCAATGCATCCACAGCGGTCAGCAACCAACCCTCGCGCTCCGTTTCCGTATCATATGCTTTCAGCAAGGACTGATAAGCCTGCATGACAGCTGCTGTCAAGTCACAATCAGAGACAGGAACAAACTGATAAGTAACAAACTTATCCATATCCGTCATATCCGCAGGCAGACTGTTTGTCTGATTTGCTTTAGCAGCCGCCTGCCACCTGTACTGCTGCATGATTTGTATGGCACGACGTGCCAACAAGTTGTACAGATTATCACGAAAATACCGTTTACTAGCCTCTCCCACTCTCACCATAGATCTCAATTTCTCGACCGGGACAAGCAATAACCGGTCTTTATCCTTGAGAGAGGCCTGCAAATAGCCCAATCCCTTTTTTACGTCGGCAGACATGGTCATTTCACCCAGAATGGAATACAATATAGCTTTGTCTTCCACACTGCCGGTTTGGGAAGTCCATTGTTCCAAACCATTCATATCTACCTTCAAGCTATCGGGAGTTAAAAGGGAACGGTACTGCATGGCAGTGAGATAGGCTTTCATCATTTGCGGTACATTCTGTTCCGCTTTTGCTTTATCGTAGATTTTCATTGCTTCGGAAATGACCGATTGGGGCAGATCCTTTCGTTCCAACACCTCCAGTTCTTTCCACAAATTGTCATAGGTTTGTGCCTGTATAGGAGCAAATACGCTCATTACCAGTAACACTATCAAAGATAAATAACGAATTTTCATATCTACAATCTTTTAGTTCATACTAAGTCTTCTGTAACAAAGAAACGAAATAGATGTTTAAAGACTGCATACGTTTTAATTAAAATAACTAAAACAGAAAAGGAAAGATCTTTCAGCGCAGCCAAAGCAGACGTTGCAGCACCAGTCTTTTATAGGGTTTCTTCATGTCTTCGGGCAGGAAGGAAACATCTATCAGTTCCATCCATTTAATGATGGAACGTCGGAATTTCCGGGCGATGTTCTCTATTACCTTGCCACTGACCCCCGATGCGATTATCGACTTCTCGAAATCGCTTCTCCATATTTTCCTTTTTTTCCCATTAAGAGTCAATGCCAATTCCTCCGTATCCTCGGGCATGACAATAACCGTGGACAGCAAATCGTATGCAGGCGTCAGACTATAGCCCATCCCCGTGTCATACAATGAAAAGTTCTTCAAGTGCATATCCGAGTTTCCCACAATCCACGAGAACACCACCACTTCCCAGAAATTCACCAAATCAAGCTGCGGCACTGCAGAATACTTCTTGATAGTCTTGGCTATCTGCTCATACGAGCCCTTATATTTGTATTCGGTGAGACGTTCCGTCAACTGGCACATGTCCTCCATGGCAATCTTTCCACCATCCGGGCGACGGTCTATGCGCCGGGTGATGTATCCCAATTCGCCATCGGCAAAACGCACCAACCCGTGGGGAACCACCGCTATTTTGGCTGCTTCCGCCATGTGCATGGTCAAATCCTCCAGCTCAGGTAATGCCCGGTAAAAATCAGTCTGGGGCTTCAAAATGAACTTTCCCCACAAGCCCACGATGGTAAAACGGTCCGGCTCGTTCTTTCCGCCGGGATTCACATCGAGCGACAATTTGGCCTGCACGCCCGTCAGCGTAGTCTGTGCCCTCACTACCTGTTTGGCCAGTTCGCCTATTTCACTCCGCACGTAAGGCAATTGAGGCGCCTGACGAGTACCGAAAAGTTTCCGGGCACAAGCCGGATGATAGTCCACCTGTCCTTCCTTCAGTTCCTTATAACAATACAAACACCTTTCCATCATGTTTCCGGTTTATCAGGTTCATCCTCTACTACACTTACTGCCCCGATGCAATCCTTGCAACAGGCCAGCAACAGCGACATACGGTCGCGCCGATTTATCTTCCAACTGTTTTCGGCAATGTTCAGCAACCATCCTTCGGGTATCAGGCCGTCAAAGAACGGGAACAAGACGGTGTCGTGATAGGGTTTGTCCGTCAGTGGCAGTGTCAGACTGACGGCTTCCGCCTTGCCGGAACGCAAGAATCCGGCATCATAGGCAAAGGTGAAACCATTCTCATCTTCCGTCAACAACCCTGCATAGATATCATTCAAGTATATTTTTCCCCTTCTCATGCGCTATGCTCCTTTCCTAAGGGCACAGCCCCTACTTCATGTCCGAAGAGGGCAAGCACCTGGTTTACCTTGTCTATCCGCAAAGTCTGCTTTCCTTGCTCCAACTCGCGCACAAAGCGAAGCCCCACTCCCGCCTTAGCCGCCAAATCTACTTGCGTAAGTCCGAACCGCTTACGCATTTCTTTTACAAACAATGACAATGAATCACTCATAATTACACCCTTTAGGGTACAAATATAGCAAAAGCTTCGACAATTACACCCTAATGGGTATAATTTATTAGTTTCTTTCGTATAATATACCCGAAAGGGTGCAAAGTATTAGCCCGGGCCGACGCATTACGGAAAACCAGGAGTATTCAGCAAATTTGTGATACAAGAAAAAAGGAAAGGAAAATTCCTTCAAAAGCTTCAGCCTCTCCGCAAACCCTTTGCCAGTGGGCATTCCGGCTGAAGAATTACACCAGAAAAAGCTTCAGCCCGAAGAAAAATCCTTCAGCCGCATCCTTTGAGAGTATGCATACTCCGCACAGACTGGTTCCCCAATGCTTCAAAAGTCCTATATCCAGGCATTTGTCACCGTATCGCACCCCTAAATAAGCAAACTGACACAACCGGAAACATATTCTCTTTCATCAGGATAAGTTTGTATTTTCTGTCCATCACCTAGGTGAACACGCCATCCCACTCTGGTGAAGATCCGTTGTCACCTGTGTGAAACGGCTGCTTCACTAAGGTGAAGCAATAAAGCCATTACGGCACAAAGCAAACTCTTCCTAATAGTAACATCATTTCCAACAGGTATAAAAGCACTAGAAAAAATGAACTTACACAGAGACACATCCCGAACAGCCAAAAACTGAAGCTTCCATAATCGAGCTGAAGAAATTTCCAAAGGCAATCCTTCAGCCGCTTCGCCCTATTGACGGGCTTTTGCGGAGAGGCTGAAGCTTCTGAAACAAAAAACAGGGCAATGTCCCCGGAGGCACTGATAATCACCTCAATGGTAGCAGAAACCGACAAGTGTACACATGAAGCGGCAGTTTCCGAATAAAATAAGCCCTCTCCCGCAGTATATAGCCGGAAATATCGTATATTTGCTCTGTACAAAAAGAAATGAAACCACTATGAAGAAAGAAGAATTAATGCGGAAAGCCATTGAGCTTTCTATAGAGAATGTGGCAAACGGCGGCGGTCCTTTCGGAGCCGTTATCGCCAAGGACGGAGAAATTATCGCTACCGGAGTCAATCGTGTCACTTCACAATGCGACCCCACCGCCCATGCGGAAGTCAGCGCCATCCGTGCGGCGGCAAGCAAACTGGGAACATTCAACTTGAGCGGATGTGAAATTTATACTTCGTGTGAACCGTGTCCCATGTGTCTGGGAGCCATTTACTGGGCACGGCTGGATAAAATGTATTATGCAAACAACAAGACGGATGCCAAGAATATAGGGTTTGACGACTCTTTTATCTATGATGAGTTAAGGCTGAAACCTTCGGCACGCAAGCTGCCTTCCGAAGTTCTTTTGGCGGAAGAGGCGATAAAGGCATTCCAACAATGGACAGAGAAAAGTGACAAAGTGGAATATTAATAGAAAGGCGCGGACGAAATCCCTATCATCCGCGCCCGAAATCTTTATAAGATCTTAAAGACTATTCTTTTACCGGCGTATTTTCCAACGTAGCTACTACGAAATCATAGAACTTACCTACAGAAGGAATAAAGCAGCGTTCATCCGGTGAGTGAGGAGAACGCAAGGTAGGACCGAAAGAAATCATATCCAAGCCGGGAACTACCGCACCGATGATACCGCATTCCAAACCGGCATGAATCACTTTCACAGCAGGTTCTTTACCGAATTGTGCCTGATAAGACTCCTTCATCGCTTTCAGAATAGGAGAATCCACATTGGGCTCCCAGCCTGAATAACCACCTGAACGGATCACTTCCATGCCTGCCATAGAGAAACAGCTTTCCAATGCAGTATTCAGATAATCCTTCATCGAGTCACGCGAGCTACGGGCCAATATCTTAATCTCCGCCTTACCACCGCCTATAGAAACAATAGCCAGATTAGAAGAGGTTTCTACAGTATCGGGGATAGTAGGAATCATACGCATTACCCCATTTTGACAAGCATAAATGGCATCCACCAGATTATCTTTGATTTCATCGGGAACCATCATCTTCGGCAATTCCACACGTTCTGCCTTGAAGCTGATCGGAGTTTCGTGTACATGATACTCTTCATTCCACAATTCTTCGCACTCCTTCACATAGTCCAGTACGTCCGCTTCTTCATCAGCCGGCACTGTAATAACGACTTCACATTCACGAGGAATCGCGTTACGCATATTGCCACCTTGCCAGGAAACCAGGCAAGCCTCATCGTAAGTTATCACCTGATTCATGAAACGAGCCATCAGCTTGTTAGCATTGGCACGTCCTTCATTGATTTCCAATCCGGAATGACCACCGCGCAGCCCTTTCAAGGTAACTTTCAAAGCGATGTCAGCCGGATCTGTTTCCACTTCTTTATATTCCAACACAGCTGTCAGGTCTTCTCCGCCTGCACAACCGATATACAATTCTCCTTCTTCTTCCGAATCCAGATTCAACAGAATATCACCGTCTACCGTTCCCGGCTTTAAGCCGAACGCACCAAACATACCTGTTTCCTCGTCGGCAGTAATCAGTGCCTCCAACGGACCATGTTTCAGCGTTTTATCTTCCATGATAGCCATGATAGCGGCAACACCCATACCATCATCAGCTCCCAAAGTCGTGCCTTTAGCTTTCACCCAATCTCCGTCAATGTAAGTTTCGATAGGATCATTTTCAAAATCATGCACTGTATCGTTATTCTTCTGAGGAACCATGTCCATGTGTGCCTGAAGAATCACCTTCTTGCGGTTTTCCATCCCCGGAGTGGCAGGCTTGCGATAAATGATATTACCGGCTTCATCCTGGAATGACTCTACGCCTACACTTTTTCCAAAGTTCAGCAAGAACTCTTGAACCTTCTTCAAGTAGCCCGAAGGACGGGGAACCTGAGTCAATGAATAGAAATGCTTCCACACATTCTGCGGAGCGAGAGAGAGAATTGTACTCATAACTTCTTAGTTTTATTTGTGAACGGCAAAGCCGCTAATCCATATATACCCAACAAAATTAATAAAAAAGTTTGTATTCCATGCACTAATAAGGCAAAAATTCCCGCATCTTCTTTTCCTACTCCATAGAGCATCATCATCGTTATGACAGCAAAATGCCACGGACCCGCCCCATTAGGAGTCGGAACCACTACCGCAATGCTACCTACGGCAAACATCACCAATCCTGCCATCACACCTAAATCATCAGAAAAATCGAAACAAAAGAAGGAAACATAGAATTGCAGGAAATAGCAAGTCCAAATGCCAACGGTATAAAGAATGAACAGAGGCATCCGCTTTACATGACGCAAAGACAGCACACCCACCCACACATTATGGAGAATGCCTTTCACTTTGGCAAAGACCGTCACATTCCTGATCAGAAAAAAGGCCAGTACCAATACAGCCAACACACAGATGATAGTAATATAGAAATGCCCCGAAGTAAAGACCTGTGCCAAAACCGTGGTATCCGTGCCGGTTTCTTTAAAAAAAGTATCGAACACTCTTGCCTGCATTATAAGAGTTACCCCTGTAATCAACGACACACACAGCGTATCAATCAACCGTTCCGCAACCACCGTACCCAGCGATTTGGAAAAAGATGTACCATCATATTTAGCCAACACCCCGCAACGGGAAATCTCACCTACACGGGGAACAACCAAGTTGGCGGCATAAGACACAAAGATGGCATACACACAATCGGATGTTTTGGGATGCTCGCCCAACGGAGCCAGCGTAAGCTTCCACCGCCAGCCACGAAAAATATGACTAAACACGCCAAACACTAATGACACTAACATCCACCAATAATTCATTCCTCCATCCAAGACCTCCCATACCCGGGAAAAATTGAATCCGTGATACATCCATATCAGTATCGCAGCCCCCAAAAATAACGGAAATGCAATCTGCAAACCTTTATTTATAATCTTTTTTAATCGAGTTCGTTCCAAAATCTGTGTATATTAATTTAGAATGTTTACCTTTGCACGATGCAAAGATACTAT
>ENA-UAEB01000281-UAEB01000281.1-human-gut-metagenome-genome-assembly--contig:-NODE-281-length-14990-cov-4.251825_pt1 | contig 14990 bp, 18 predicted proteins | sample MGYA00244273_ERZ654269 | MGnify/ENA primary metagenome ERZ654269 (study PRJEB26926, sample SAMN06165041) | human gut metagenome | biome: ENVO:00009003; feature: ENVO:2100002; material: ENVO:00002003...
TGTATAAGAGACAGAATCAAAAGAATCGCAAATGCAATTCGGTCAAAAAACAGCCATGCGATCATCACGATATAGCAAATTCCCTTAACCAACTCTTGCTTCTCATATTTCCACAGGCTGATCTCTTGCTTTAAAAGATTCCATAAGTTTCCGATATGCTTCATACTGACCATACTCCTTTAACTTCTTCTGATCACATAATTCTGATCTCATTGTAAGTTCATCATCTTCATTCATCTCAAACAACGGATGTAATGCTACCTGACTCGCCGCCATACCAGTAATCTCTGAAATCTCCATCAGTTTTCGACTTCCGTCAAAGCTTCTTCCAAGATGAATGATCACATCGATTGCAGATGCCATCTGCCCACGGATCGCCTCTACTGGCATATCGACTCCCATCAAGACCATCGTTTCGATTCGCTTAAGCATATCTTTACAACTGTTCGCATGTCCTGTCGAGATGCTTCCATCGTGGCCTGTATTCATTGCATTTAACATAGACAAGGCTTCTTCGCCTCGCACTTCTCCGACGATGATCCGGTCCGCCCGCAATATAAAAAAGTGAATGTAAAATAAAGGAGGTGATTCAGCGTGGCTTGTAAAATTAAAACGCTCCTGCAGTGCAAGCACTGCAGGCATGATCTTGAGTTTGCGACAGTGTGTGGTGATCGTCGCGTGCCGCTTCTCTGGTGTCCTGACTGCGATATTTTGTATCAATATTTCGGACCGGAGGAGGTGGTCGTTGATCGTTCAGCGAGCGTTGAATATGTGCGCGCGCTTGCGAATGAATTCCTGGTTGAAATGTCATAATTACCACCAAAAACCGGCCGAGATCTTTGTGCAAATTACAGTTATAAATAACTTGAATAGTACCGGCATCAGAGCTAATATACAGACAACCTAAAGGAAAGCAATAAATGAATCGGAGGTCTTGGTATGAAGCAGTTGAGAAATATAATTGACGTATGGAACATGATTGAAAAGTTTAACCTGCAGGGCTGGGTTGTAAAAGATAGCACCGTGATTCTTTTACCGGTTGCTGAATACGAACGGCTTCTCGCAAGCGTTAAAAACAAGAATTATATTCGCGGCTTAGTGAGATAGGAGGTCTTGGCTATGTATGAACAATCTTTACTTTGTGGAATTATGAATGATTGGTATGGCAGCATGGAGGATCTGTTCCAGGATCTGAAGCATTACGGATTTGAAGTCCTGGAGTCCAACCGTGAAAGCATCACGGTATCCTGCGACGATGATGGTGATTATGTTCAGATCGAGCTGGTTCTTGGTGGAACCGAGCGGACGATCGTTGTTGAAGATTTCGAAGAAATTTATCGCGAGGAGGCTTAGGCCTCCGGTATTAAACCGCCGATGGCAGGTCCGAAGCCCTGCAGGAAGAAGCGCGACGGATACCGTGGATTGATGTTCGACAAGTTTCCCTGGTTTTTAATGTGAAAGCCTGAAGGTCTGGCAGCCCCGCTGGACGTCCTCGTAAACCTTGCACCCGGCCACCGGCCAGAAAGGCGTCGCCTATGATTGTATAAATTTTATCCTGGGTTTTCTGCAGCTTCCCCGCGCAGCTTAATCGAAGCGCTCCACGGTAATCCTTTTAGAAAGGAATGAATCAAAATGTTTGACAAAGAAAAATTGAAACAGGCCATGGATAATCATGGCGATACAAATAAGGCGCTTGCGGTCTTCCTGGGCATGACTGCATCCAATTTCTCGACGATTTGGAACGGGCGGCAGCCATTCCAGCGCAAGCATATAGTCCGGATCGCGGTCCGGTATCAACTCTCCCCGCAGGACGTGTGGGATATATTCTTCCTGGCCGATGCTGAGGCCATCAAAAAAGAAGCCAGAGAGGCTTGACCTCCCTGGCTTCTGTCTATGTTTCCGACATTGATGTCGGGATCATCTTATCTCATGAGTCTGTTGACTTCCTTCTGAACTGCATTGTAGTCGTAACCGGCAGCCTGGAGCTTCTTCTTGCGATCATCGCCGTTTCCCCACTTGCCTGCGAGGACTTCCTTGGCGATTTCCGTCGTGCTCTTTTTTGGAGCTGATGAGGCCCCGCTTGCGAGGCGATTGACCTCTGCCTGCACTGCTGCGTAATCGTAACCGGCAGCAGTCAATCTGTTCTTTCGCTCATCGCCATTGCCCCATGAGCCTGCCAGCACTTCCTTGGCCACTGCGGTGACGTCTTTCTTTCCGGATCCGGAAGCCTGGGACTCTGCAGCGTATCTGAGGACGTTAGTCCATGGATAGTTACGGTAGCTTCTGATCAGGAACTCTTTACCTGTCTGGTCGCCAGGTTTGCCGCCTGTTGCAGTTCCTTTTTCGTTGATGCTTGCCTCTACCTCTTTGCCGTTGCCGCAGTACATTGCGGTGTGGTGTGAAGTGTTCAGGAGAACATCTCCACGGAGAAGTCCTGCGCCGGTCGAGCGGTTTACCTTGCTGGTAACGTCAACGAATCCGCATTTTTTGAATACTGCGAGCATGTTGCCGGTGTAAGTTGCACCTTTGCTCTTGACCGGGATTCCTGCGTTCTCGCATGCCTGGATCACTGCTGCAGAGCAGTCAAAGTCTCCATGCTGTCCCCATCTGTATGTCTGGTCATATCCGTGTGAGTCATCTCCGGCCCATGCTTCCATCTGTTGTACTGCTTTTTCTATCTTGCTCATTTCTGCTCCTTCCTTGTCGTATTCAGTGAGTTTGTACTGAGTGATCAGTTGGTAGTTGCTTTCGACGTATGTGCTCGATGTGGCATATCCGTCGTTTTTGATTGTCTGCAGGTATTCCTTCGGATCCGTGATTCCTCGCAGATTCTGGTACCTCTGCAGCTGGATAAATTCAAAGTATCCCTTGACGCCTTCCTCCATGCTGTCGTAAACCCTGAAGTTATCCTTGATGGTCGTCAGGGTTCCTGGCTGGTATTCTTCCTTGGTGGTAAGGTTTACGCTCTTGCCGGTCCACTTGGAGCCGCATTTCATTCCGAAGTAGTTATGATACTTGGATGCCAGCTTGCTCTCTCCCCATCCGGATTCCAGGATCGCCTGGGCGATGATTGGGCTATGCACGAGGATGCCGTAAACGTAGGCATACTTCTGTACGTTCTTTGCGATCTCCTCGATGAATCTCTGCTGTTTCTCTGTGATTGCTATCTTGCATACCTCCTAAATAAAAAGGCAGCCTGTTGGCCGCCCTGGGTGCTTTGTGCTTCTTATTTCTCTGAATCGTCGGATCCAATGTTTGCGGAGTCGGTGAGTCCTTCTCCGATGATGTATGCCACGACGGATGCTCCGGCCATAATGAGTGCCGTTACCTGTGTGGCTGTGTTCTCTGCGCCTCCTGTGGCTACGATCATCATTGATACGAATGATGCCACTGCTGTCCAGAGCTTTCTGCTTGTCAGTTTTCTTTTCCAGTCGATGTTTTTCATGATCATGATGTTTGTTCTCCTTCCTCGATGATATGTTTCAGTGCTTGCTCGTTCAGAAAGTTCTTTTGTTCGTGCTTGACCTTCTGAGCGTAGTCCAGGGCTGCGTGCATGTCTCCGTTGCAGTGTGCATCCGGGATTCTCTGCACGGCTCTGGCTGTGGCCTCTCCGAGCGCTATGGCTGCGTTCACGCTGTTGATGATGCAGAGCTCATTCTTCTCTCTGATCTGTTCGCGTTCGTCCAGCTGTTTCTGGCGCTCCTCGCGTTCCTCTTTTTCATTGTCCGCACGCTTCTTGATATTCTGCTCGATGAGCCAGAAACAGAAGCCTGTGAACGCGGACGGAATGCTGGCGGCCACGACGATTGTTGTCATGTCCATTGGTTCCTACCTCCCTCCTGCATTTAATTTGTTGCAGCTTCTGCATGGCTGCTGGCCTGCCGGAATAAAATAAGCCACGCACTCGCCGCAGATACCGAAGTACCGGCAGCTTTCCGTGCATGGCTCGTATGTCCTTCTGCAGGTGTTATCTGGATTCCGGTGTAGACACTGGAACCTCTGGCTCTTTCTTTGAGGCGATGATCTCCTGCATTTCTTCATCTGTGATCCATCCTCTCTTGACTGCGTTCTTCAACATTGCTTCGGACGCGCGTCCTTCCTGGTATAATCTTTTCAGTCTTTCATACATTTTACTCACCTCCAAGAATCGCGAGCGTGATGTCATCGACGCTCTGGTTGATTGACTCGATCTGAGCCTGCTGCTTCGTGACGGTCTTCGTCAAGATCTCCAGCTCTGATGGCTGTTCTCCGGACGCTTCCGCCTCCTTGGCTTTCTGGATCCAGGTCTCTGTGTCTGCTGCGACTGCTGCAGCGAGGCCTTCTCTGTAGATCGTGTCTACTGTGTAGCGGTCAAATGTGAAGTATTCCTGTGGCTCCTGGTCTTCTCCTGAAGCCTGACGTGTGAATGGTCCCTGGATATTGTCATATAAAATGACGGTGCAGGATCTTCCTTCGATTGGCGGGAGCGCCTCAATTTCAAACTGCGACGCAGGCCTGATGTTGCTTTCTGTCTTCATCAGCGATTACTCCTTTCAGATGCTTAATATTAACAAACGGCCGCACCCACTTCTCGTAGAAGCGCTGGCTGTCTGAATTCACGATGTATCCGATGTATGAAACCATGGCGTGCGCGTTCCGGATGGATGCGTATGCAGCTCTGGCGATCGTCCTGGCTTTCCGGCTGATCCTTAGCATGATCGACTTCCGGATGGTTGTCTTGTTCGGATGGAACTTGAAACCTAAGAAGTCAAGCGGGCGCTTGCTCAATATAAAGACCTGCCAGTTGTCCTTGACGGTCTGCTTCGTGGCTTTTACTTCGGCTTCGATGAATTCGAGAGCTTTGTGCAGTCGTCGTTTGCTTGAATCAAGCAAGACCATGTCATCCACGTATCTCACGTTGTGCGCGGCTCCGGTTTTCTCGGCGACCTTGTGGTCGATGTCCTGAAAGAAAAAGTTACAGAACCATGGCGAGGTAAAGAGCCCGACCGGGATGCCTACCGCATCGGTCTCCGGCAGCAGTCTTTCGTGCGTGGCCATCGGCTGTTGAAAGCTCGCGATGATCCGATCTGCCAGGCGCAGGAACTTCTTATCTTTTATCCTGCGTTGCAGCTTCTTCCGGAGTTCTTCGTGGTTCATGGTTGGATAGCACTTTCGGACGTCCAGCTTCAGGACGTATTTGGTATGCTTCGGATCCTTCCTGATCCACTTCTCGATCGCGGTCTTTGCTCCGTGCGTTCCTTTTCCCGGTACGCATCCGCAGCTGAACGGATAGGCGCTATGCAGAACGATCTTTTTGAAAATGCGAACGAATGCGTGATGCACACACTGATCTGGCCAGAATCGCGGGATTGCGATGTCTCTGGTCTTCTTCTGAATGCCATCGTTGATTCGTCGCATTGTGTACTTGGCCGGTATGAAGGTTTCCTCATCCAGCATCTTCTGCAGCTCCAGCGCGTGTCCATCAATGTCCTCCAGGACCTTCTGGACCTCTTTGCGCTTCCGCTTATGTCTAGCCGCGTCCTTGATCGCTTCCTTCAGGTTATTGAGGTCTCGGACGTGCTCGAATAAGTGACCGACTCGCTTCGTGTATTTGATTGGTGGTAGCTTGTCTTGCTTTTGTGTATCTTCCATGAATGGCTATCTCCTTTCAGACTCTCTTTGTTAGCCTCGCTGACTTTCCAGCTCCATTCCTGGCGTACTAACCAGCGCCATTCGCGGCCTATTTTTACCAAGGGGTAAGGAAGCGCACCTGCGGCATTATCTTAACGAATAATTCGATGATGCCATAAAAATCGAGAATCTAACAAAGTGGGCGACCGCCGATGTTCCAGTTCGTATTACCCGTACCGTTGTTACAGTTCCGGTAGAAAGGCCCGGCATTCGTACCGTTGTTCACGTTACCGCCAGAGATCACCAGCCGCGCGCAGTTACGCTCCCTGTGTTTAATTTTCTTTATTGGCAGCAGGCGCCTTCGTCTTTGCGCCTGCCTGTTTTTCAGTTATGCTGCCGGTAGTTCCGGGGGATAAAAGTCCCCCGGTCCCCCTTTAAATGGCAGCCTTGCGGCAATGAGGGCGACCGCCGATGCTCCAGCCCGCACTACCCGTACCGTTGCTACAGTTCCGGTAGAAAGGCCCGGCATACGTACCGCCGTTCACGTTACCGCCAGAGATCACCAGCGTTCCGCCTTCGCTGCTGTAGTAGTAATCGCCGATATATGCGTCGGCTCCACCACCTACCTCAATCGGGAGCTCGTATTCCGGATGCAGACTGTCGAATCCCATCTTTTTGATGAATCCTTCGCTTGTCGGGCATACGTAGCCGAGTTTCTGGTAGTCTCCGGTGTATGTGTCGTCTGCGTAGCTTGCACGCTTATTGCAGCAGTAGTGCTGGCGGTTCTTGATGTTGACTCCGTCTCTAAACTGCCACATGTTGCCGAACCAGTCCTCGATCCATAAGAAACGGACCGCACGTCTTGAGCCGAGCTTTACTCCTGTTGGCCCTTCGGGATCCTCTAGGCATCCGTTCGGGCATTTCATTGCGGTTGTCTCGCCGGTCTTCTGAACGCATGACCAGATTACATTTCCGACCGCGATATCCACCGGATCTCCGTCGAAGTAGATCTCTGTCGCTGCGTCCACCTCTGTGGACGCTTTGAATGCTGTGATTGTTCTGCCCCATAACACTGAATGATTCCAGAGCGCTGTTCCGATGGCGATCTGCTGGCCTACGAAGAACTGCGCAGCTCTGTCGCTCGCGATTGTGATACAGTTGGTTCCGGTCTTGGCTTTCAGAGCCTTGTCGTCGCCATTCTCTCTGAAGCCGGTACGGCCTGCTCCGAGGATTCTCTGTGCCTGGGTTCCTGCGAACATGATAATAAACAGGTGATCGAGCAGGAACATGTTCCATACGTCGTCAAGCTGCCAGTTCGCTCCCTTGTTTCGGCTGCGCGTTCTGAAGGTTGCCCTGGTTACCTCTGTGAGCGGTGTCGCTCCGGCAATCGAACGGATGACGTCCTTTTCTCCGGCGTCGCTCTTTCCGGCGGATCCGTTGAAGATCGGGATGTATACCTTCTCGCTGATGTTGTTTCCGTCTGTGAATGCCGGATTTACGTGCAGGCCATCTACTGGTGCGGATGATACCCATCTGTATTCCCACTCCACGCCATCGCTGTCTGTTTCAAAATAGCGGGATGTGTAGCAGAGCGGCATCTCCAGCATGACGTCTCCGTTGGATCCGTCCCAGGAGAAGTTCGCATCTCCGAGGTAAGCGGTCACAGTACCGTCTTCTTTGATGTTGCACGGTCTGCAGGCGTTGTATGGATATACCGACTTCATGAAGTCGTTTTGGACGTCTCCGGTTCCGACTGCTGCCTTTGCCGTGAGGCCGACAGCTCCACCGAGTCTCTCCCAGCTCTCTGCGCCGCAGCTCTGCTGACCGACTTTCTTTCTGGCTCCGTATTTCTTCACGGCTGCCTGCTCGATGATGGTTACTCTGTCTGCCAGGGCTTCCAGGTCGCTCTGAAGTGCCAGGCCTCCTGCGGTCACGATGGTGACGCTTGATGCGTTGGCTACCTCCAGGTAGTAACTCATGGAAATGACGGACGGGATCACGCTGTTGTATGCTGGCATGTAGTCGCTGGTGCTTGCGGTTGCGATGCTGTATAAGATTTCGCCATCGTCCGGATCCTGCGCGAAAATACCGAACTCACGGATTTCGTATCCTGATTTCAGGACGTCCGTGTCACTGGTCTTATTTGTGATCGCCACCTTCAGAACGAGTGTACTTCCGTTCTGGATCTCTTTGCTGTGGATCGGCAGTGTCTGCACCGGTGTCTTGAGTGACGTTCTGGTGTCTGTTGCCTCTCCGGAGCTGTACTGGCCGGATCCGGTCTGCGCCTTCGTGATCTTGATTGTGCATCTGCCCGCCTGGGCTTTTGCCAGGAGCGCTTTTCCTTTCGTGGTCAGTTTACTTGGATTCCAAATAAGCATTGATTTATTCCTCCTTTATGACTGTTGTTGTCTGGTAGTCGATGTTTGCTCTCATGGCAGCTCTTTCGCTTTGTGAGAGGTCTGCTTTGCCGGTCTCTGCATTCAGGGCGTGGGTGCTTTCCTCTGATGCATTAGCTGGCCCGACATCGATGGTGCCGGATGCCTTCGTGGCTCCCTGGTTATCATTTAGGACGTAGGTGCTTCCTTCGGTGCCGGTTGCGCTTGCGATAAATACTCCGGCCGTAGCCTGGACGTCTCCTGCTGTGGTATTCAGAGCGTAGGTCTCTGTAACCGGTGCGGCGACTGCTGCCACGTTCATTCCTTCGGTTGCGTCTGTATCTGATATCTCGTGATTGCTCACGGTGCATTCGCTTATAGCTGTGATGTGGGTGGCCATGGTTGCTGCAGAGTGAAGTTCTCGCAGCACGGTCACCCTTCGGATGTGGGATTTTGAATTCTTGACCTTTTTAATGACTGAGGTCAGCTCGCTGATGATGTCCTTTGTCATCAGCGCCTCTGTCTCCACATCGAACGTGTTAGCTTCGATCGGCGGCTCAGTAAAGTCGAACCACTCGATCAGTCTCGCATCGCCTCCGAACACCGAGGCGATCAGTTCCTCTGTTGCTTTGACCGTTCCGGCCTGCGTGTACCACTTGAGCGTGTTCTTTATGATTGAGCGCTTCGTCTCGATGTCTGCGTGCTGGTCGTAGTACATGGCTCGCATTTCCACGGCCAGGTAGTCCAGTGTGGATTCTGCCAGGTGGTCGATGTCGCAGGAGCTGCCTACGCCTGCAGCTTTTTCCAGCATTCTTATGATTGCCATGTGCAGCGCGTAGCTTATGCTCTTAAATTCCGGACTTGTCTCATCCGGCCAGAGATCTGCGAGCTCTCCGTTTCTAATATCAATCATCCTCAACACCTCCGTATGTCACGTTCTTGCTTGTGCAGTACGCGATGGAAGAGCCGCCGATCTTCTGGAAGACCGGACTCTTGATCTCTACCCTCTTGGCTCCTGCTGCAGTCACTCTCTTGATCAGTTCCGAGCTGTTGATGTCTCGGCCGATCTTGGACTGCTGCCAGGTTACGAAGTCATCCACTGCCTTGGCTACCTCGCTCTGGATTGTTGCCACGGATCCTGAATCTGAAGAATTGATATAGTAGGTCAGGCTGATGCTGTAATTCACCGCTGTTGGCGCCTTCACGACGACCTTGTCAGTCAGCGGCCGGATGTTCGGATCTGTGATGTACTTCGTCAGCCCTGTGATCATCTCCTGGCTTGGGATTCCGTCGTCCATCAGGAATACGATATCTACCTCGCCTGGGTTGTCGCTTGAAACCTTGACGTCTGCGATGGTGCTGTTGTACGTCTTTACCCAGTAGACGTATGCTTCCTCTGTTCCGGCTGTTGAATAGCGGGACGGTGCGATGTAGATTCTGTCCTTCAGGGATTCGTCGCTCTCCGGATCTGCGCCGCCATCTGTTTCCGTGATGTTGGTCACGCTTTCTATGTACGGGATTGGATCCACGAGTGTCTGAATGGCTCCTTCCTGGATTCCATTCAAATCTGCGCCGGTCTCGATGGAAGTACAGGCCACATCGACCGTGGTCTCTCCTGCCTTAATTTCTGCGTACTCATCGGTCGTGAAGTAAACCTCGCCATCTGTGACTCTGGTTCCAGCTGGGATTGCTATCGCTCCGGCCTGCGCCTCTGAAAGTGTGAAGCGTATCGTCACGGTCGCTGGCTTGGCAGCAGTTCTCTCGATGCCCTTGAGCGCTGCCAGGTTGTCCAGGAAGGCTCCGAATGCGTACTTGAGAAGGTTCTGCTTTCCGGCTCTATCGACGTACATGTACATCTGGTAGATCTGCACGCTGCAGGCGTATAAGATCAGGGCGATCGGCTCGCCTCTGTCCAGCACGGTTTCTTCTCCGGTTTCCTCCATGTATTTGTCCTGGTAGTCCTGGAGCATCTGCTTCTGGATTCCATCCAGGTTGATGTCGTCATCGATGAAGCTGACGTCCGGGAGTCTCTCGATCTGTTCGATTGCCATGCTCTTTTACCTCCTTCCTATGTAGATATCTAATTCCAGCACGCCTTCTTCGTCCTGGGTTCCTTTTATGTCCTGAAGCTCCAGGCTTGGTATGTATTCGTCCATCGCCTCTGCGAGCTCCACTGTGATCATGTTGATTGCGTCCGGCCCTGGCATGTCAATGAAGATCTGTGTCAGACCGTATCCCCGGCTTCCAGGGATAGATCCTTTTCTTGTGATCATCATCGCTTCGATGATGTCGTTGGCCAGTTCCAATTCATCCGGTTCGATGGAACCGTCCGCGTCTTTGATCTGGTTAATTCTTATAAAAGCCACTTAGATTCCCTCCCTTATGAATATTCCATGAATGTGACGTCGATCTTGGCTTTTACAAGCTCGCCTTTGTTGTAGATCGCGTCCCAGGTCTCCGATGTTGCTGTGATTGCCATTTTGTTGGAGCCCATGATTTTGCCTCCAATGACCAGGTATTCCACCTGGCCGCTCCGGTTGGCTTTCCGGATCTTCTCGACCGTGCTTCTTGGCTTCACTCCGTGCTCTGCGGATAGCGTGATGGTAAGAGTGACGCCCATTGTGTCTGGTCCGCTGAATTCCCCGCGCGGCACGTTCTGAAGGATGTTGTGCTTCGTCCATCTGGAGTCCTGCGATACCTTGATGTCTTTAGCTGTCAGGATCTTCTTGCTATTGACCTCAAATATCAGATCCGTTCCCCAGCAGCCGAGTGTTCCTTTTGCTTTTGCACGGTTCTTTGCTTCGTCGGTCTTCTTCTTGGTGTCGGTTTTCTTTTTGGTGCTGGTCTTTTTTTTCGTTTTCTTTTTCTTTTTAGCAGCAATGCTGGCCACGGTCTTCTTTTTCTCTGCGACCGTTTTCAGGTATTGGCCATAAGCCCAGCCCCATCTTCCTTTGTACTTTACGTGGTACCATCCGCTTTGCTTTTTCCCATCTCCGGATACTGTGGTTCCGTATGGCATTGCTGTCAGGATGGTTCCGTTCGGCTTGCTTCTCACGCGGAGCCCTGACCTCGCTGTGACTTTGTATGTCGCCATCTGAATACCTCCTATCCTTTGATGTGATTGATAATCTCGGCCACGGTGATACTTCCGCTCTTTGTGGCCAGTGTGATCCTTGAAGCGTCGAGCGTGATTGCTGGCGCGTGAATCTGCAGCGAGCTTCCTGAATACTGCAGAAAGGCTTCACCGATTGCCTGCGCCAGGTCTTTTCTGTATACGCCTTTGCCGCTGACCGGTGGTCTGTGGCTGCTGTTCCAGTACGTTCCGGCCACGATTCCCATCGCGGATCCGTTGGAAAGATGAACGACCAGCACGCTGGCTCCGACCTTCGGCATCTTGTATTCATCGTTAAATGTTAAATAAGGGAGGTCGTCGGTCACGGAATTGTCGAGATCCGGATATGTGACCTTGATCATCCCGCTTCCGTAATCAACGGACGAGACCTTCCCGATTCTGATGGTTCTGTCTGCCATGATTTACCTCCTAGTCAAATGTTCCCTCGTCTACCCATCCGTAAACGTTCGACGAGCTGTCTACGTGTATCAGGTGCCATGGATGTGCGTGGCCATTTCCTCTGCAGTCAGGTCCGAGCGTTATCTTTGCCCTGCCTGCTCTTGCGCTGTAGCCTCGCGCTCCTGGATATGAACTGTAGTAATGTGTGCCACCATGGAAGTTTACAATGTCGCCGACCTTGTATGTCTTCTTTGCTGGCGCTGGTGGTGCTGGTGGTGCTGGTGGCGGATCTCCTTTGAGCTGCTTCTGACACTTGTGCAGCTGAATCTCTTGTGTGGTTCCGCTGTCTGATACCTTGGTCTTTACTTCGTCCACGAAGTATTTTCCGTCTGCTTTGCCGAGGTCTTTCACTTTTACGCAGATTCCGGCCACGATTTCTGGCCTTGCGAATATCGTTCCTGTGAGTACGGTTGCTTTTTCGTTCTCCAGATTGACCTTTGCAGCAGCTTTGTATCTGGCGTCGTTCTCGCTGTCGCTCTGCTCGCTGATTTTCAGCGTCCGGGCTCCTTTTGCTTTTTCTCCAACCAGTCCGACATAGATGCTGATTTCCTTACTGTCATTGCCCTTTTTATATGATGTCCGGGCTCCGGTGTATGTGCCTTCCAGTGTGTCTGTGAAGTCCCAATCGTCCCCGATGAAGTCTGCACGTTTTATGGTTGCCGTGGCTTTTTTGCCTTCGTACTTGCTTTTTCCCCATATCACGATTTTGCTCTTGTAGACCTTCATTCCGAGACCGTAGTCCTTGCACAAATCATATAAAAATGAGCTGTCGCTTTTGTCTGTCTGCTCTATGGATTTGATGGTGTAGTTCGGTCCATCAAAGATGAGCTTCAGACCGTATCTCTTTGCGATCTCCTGGGCGATCTGTTTAATGCTGACTTTCTTCCAGGTCTTTGTCCTGTTGGTTGATTTGATGGCCGAGTTTGTCGGGATTGATATTCCTCCAAGCGTGGCCACGAGCGGACCTCCGGTCATCTTCATCTCATCCAGGAGAAAGTCTCCGCATGATAGTTTCTTGTCTGCTCCCTCTTTGGTCCAATTCTTAAAGGTGAGACTGGCCGTGATCCGGTCTCCCTTCTTCGGCAGCCAGTCTTTTAAGAATTTCATATCTTTGTTAAAGACCTGAATGGAGAGCGTGTCGCTGGCTCCGGATGCCACGTCGTCGTATTCGATCTGTTCTGTGAGACCGTCCAGCGACTTCTTTGCGCTTTTCCCATTGAAGTCTATATCCGGGATCACGCGTCTTGCTTCTGCCATTACTCCACCTCCGATTCGTCTTCATCTGCCGCCGGTATTCCATCGTCTCTGTCTGAATCAGATCTCCATACCGGTGTGTCGTCGAGTTCATCGTCGGGGATATCGGGGAGGATGATTTCCTCCCCGTCGGAGAATACGAGCACGTCCAGTTTGTCCCAGTTGGCCAGGATCAGTTGCTGCATGAATTTCTCGGATCCGTACTGTTCGTATGCGATCTTGTCCCATGTGTCTCCTGCTTCTGTGTAGTAAACGTTCGCCACTTATATCCTCCTTCCTATGCGAATGCCCGGCGGCCTTCCGTCCGCAGGTATTCTTTCATCATTTTCTTAAACTCTGCCTGGCTCATTCTGTTCGCCTCGACCATGTCCTCCTTTGACGGTGTGCCCGCCTCGAATCGGTACGTTGGACTGAACACGAACTGCTGGCTTGCAGATTCGTTGTTGTTGCCGTTTCCGGACTGCTTCTGTCCGGAGAATGCGCTCACGGTGTCTCCGATCACGCTCGACCTGTTCTCAAACTGTGGAGCCTCCAGCGTCTTGGATCCAGCGTTCATTACCGGCTGCGCGAGTGATTCGTTGGCTGCCTTCTGAACGAGTGCTCCAGTCTTCTGGATACCTCCTGCAAGACCTTGGCCTGCGTACTGTCCTGATTGATCCAGGACTCTTGATGGAGAGTGAATCTTCAGAGCGCTGTTGACGGTTGCTGCTACCTGGTTGGCTATGCTTCTCGCCTGGGCGATCGCTGCAGCTCCACCGGCGGCGATTCCGTTTCTAAGCCCGGCCATCGCAAATGATCCGGCACTGTACATGCTTCCTGAAAGTCCGGAGAAAGCTCCGACCATCTGGCTGCTTGTGCTTCTGCACGCTGCCACTGCCTGGTTTCCGCCTGTTCTGACCGCCACCACGAACATGGTCATGCCGTTTCTGGTCACGGCCACGATGGTTGTCATTCCGGTCTGCGTTGTTGTTCGCATCACGGTGATTCCGGTTACCACGGCCTGGTTCGACTGTGTCATGGAGTTTCTGATGGCTACTGTGACCATATTCATGGCTACTGTGGTTAAAGCTCCGAGTGTTCCAAGCGTTGCCATTGTCGACCGCAGGGATACGGCCAGCGCGGTTGCTGAAGCTGCCGCTACTGTGATGCCTCCTGCAAATACGACCATGGATGCTGATGTTGCCATCATCGGTCCTGCCAGCGCTGCGATCGCCGCTGTGAACGGTGCCACTGCCACTGCCATCCTTGTAAATGCTGCAGCTGTTGGTGTTGCCACTGCGTTGATTCCTGCCGCGCTTGCTTTGAATGCTGTTATTGATGCGCTGCAAAGCGTCAGCGCTCCGGCTGTCATTGTGATTCCTGCTGCCAGGAGCATGATTGCCGCTGCTGCCGCTGTACTTCCTGCCGCTAATGCTAGGACTGCTGCTGCCGCTGCTGCCGCTGCGACTGCGAGTGGTGCCAGGGCTGCCGCGAGTGGTGCGGCTCCTGCAGCTATGATTGCCATCTTGGCCGCGGTTCCTGTTGCACCTTTGGCCATTGATTTAAGCGCCGATCCGGCTGTCTTTGCGCTGGCTCCGATGATTTCCACGGATGCTGCTGCAAGTGCCAGCGCTGCCGCAAGTGGTACCATGCCGACTGATGCGGCTAGCGCTCCGGCTGCCAGTACCAGAAGGGCTGCGCCTCCTGCTGTTGCTCCGGCTGCCATTGCAAGTGCGGCTGCCGCGAATGGCAGCATTGCCGCTGTGAGTGCCAGGATTGGTGCTGTCGCTGATAGTGCTGCAGTTCCGAACAAGCGGACCATTGTTGCTAAAAGCATGAATGAAGCCATGCTGGCTGTTGCTCCGGCTGCGATCATTGCAATTGCTGCAGCAAGTACCACGGCTCCGGCTCCGACCATTAACACGCCCGCTCCTGCTGCCAAGGCTCCGGCTGCCATTGCGAGAAGTCCTGCGGCTGCTGCTAACGCTCCAGCTCCGCATACTGCCGCGGATGCCGCGAATGCTGTTAGTGCTCCGCTGAGTGTCAGAATTGCCGATGCTCCGGTTGCTCCGTATGTTGATAAAAGCGGAAGCGATACCGATATAATGGCCAGCGCTGCTGCTCCCAGCATGGCTGCTGTTGCCACTAATGTGAGCGCTGCTCCCAGTGCTGCGATCGCTGCAGCTCCTGCCAGGAGTATT
>ENA-UAEB01000311-UAEB01000311.1-human-gut-metagenome-genome-assembly--contig:-NODE-311-length-14390-cov-4.085316_pt1 | contig 14390 bp, 8 predicted proteins | sample MGYA00244273_ERZ654269 | MGnify/ENA primary metagenome ERZ654269 (study PRJEB26926, sample SAMN06165041) | human gut metagenome | biome: ENVO:00009003; feature: ENVO:2100002; material: ENVO:00002003...
ATACGAGATTGCCTCTTGTCTCGTGGGCTCGGAGATGTGTATAAGAGACAGGACCGGATGCAGGATAATATTTATCGTCTTTGTTACAGTGGTAGTACTGAGACATTGGATACATATACGATGTCTTCTTACCGTGCTTCACAAGGACTTCCTTATATATCCATTCCTCTTGCACATACCGTGAATATAGATCCTCGCCGGATATATGCAGCTAACGATGCCAGTGTGGGTGATTTAGATGGAGATGGAGAATACGAGATTGTTCTGAAACGCTTGCTGGATGATGCTACCGGAGAGGATAAAGACTCAAATACACGTGCTGTCGATATGGGAGTGACGCACTTTATGTTGTTGGAAGCGTATAAAATGGATGGTACGTTTATGTGGCGTATAAAATTAGGTCCGAATGTACTGACCGGAAATGGCAGTTCGTTTGCAGTGTATGACTTCGATGGCGACGGGCGCTGTGAAATAGCACTGCGTACGGCCGAAGGGACTGTTTTCGGAGATGGTAAGGAGATAGGTGATACGGATGGTGATGGTAAGACTGACTACCGCGTATCCGGTGCTAACTATATACATGGCGGGCCTGAATTTCTCTCAGTGATTGAAGGAACCACTGGAAAAGAATTGGCGCGTACCGATTATATAGGGTTGGGCAGTAGTGAAGAGTGGGGAGATGATTATTATAAACGTTCTAGTAGTTACCGTATCGGGGTAGCTAAATGTACACAGTTACATACCAATATTATTATAGGACGTGGTTGTTATGCAAAGATTGTAGTGGAAGCATGGACGTTTGTTGGTGGGAAGTTGATGAAAGAGTGGCGTTTTGATACTACCGATGGGAAACATGGAGCTTATGAAGGACAGGGTTATCACAGCATGCGTACGGGTGATGTGGATGGTGATGGTTTGGATGAAATTGTTTATGGTTCTATGACTGTAGATCATACCGGACTGGGTTTGAATAATTGCGGAATGGGGCATGGTGATGCTATTCATCTTGGCAAGTTCGACCCTTCACGTGAAGGGTTGCAGATATGGGCTTGTTATGAAACCGGTGCAACAGGAGCTGCTTTTAGAGATGCGCGTACAGGAAAAGTAATCTGGAAATACCTGAATTCGGATGATGTAGGCCGTTGTATGGTGGCAGATATTGATCCTGATAGTCCGGGATGCGAGATGTGGTGGTACAAAGGAAATGCTCATTCGCCTTCGGGAGAAGACTTGGGTTATGCTCCTGGGTATTGTAATATGGCAATTTGGTGGTCTGGTCTGTTGAACCGTGAGTTGTTGGATAAGACTGTTATCGATAACTCGCGATGTGGCGGACGTTTCTTTTCATTGCACCGTTATGGTGTGGTTTCTATCAATTCTTCTAAAGCAAATCCTTGTTTCTATGGAGATATAGTGGGTGACTGGCGTGAGGAGATTATCATGCCTACGGCAGATAATCGCGAGTTACGCCTGTTTAGTTCGTGGTATCCTTCTGACTACAGGTTTCCTTACTTGATGAGCGATCATGTGTATGAGATGAGCGCCCTTAATGAAAATATCGGTTATAATCAACCTACACATATAGGCTATTATTTAGGTTCGGATTTAGATATTAAAAGAAAATAATTTAATTGACCATGAAAAATAAGATGAGAAAGATTTATGATTTCGGACGAGCAGTAGCCTCAATACTCAGCCTCTTGTTATTCTTGTTATGTGGCGTTACGGCAACGGCACAGAACCGGGAAATCAGCGGAACGGTACTGGATGAGACGGGCCAACCAGCTATTGGCGCTACTGTGGTAGTGAAAGGAACAAATAGCATGACTATCACCGGACTGGATGGACAGTTCCGGCTTTCCGTACCCAAAGATGCCGAACAGTTGGAGATTTCATACGTTGGATATGAAACGACCAAGTTGGTGTTGAACACTGGAAAAAGTGTGTATAATGTGAAGCTGAAAGTGGCAGACTTGGCACTGGATGAGGTGGTGGTTATCGGTTACGGCACTGCAAAGAAAGGCAATGTAACCGGTTCTATCGCTACCTTGAAAGGGGAGAAAGTAGCTGATCGCCAGAACGAAAACGTCCTGTCTTCGCTGCAAGGACAATTGGCGGGCGTGGAGATTACGACAAACAGCGGAGCGCCGGGTGGTGAACTGGAAGTACATATCCGTGGTGCTGCGTCTATCAATGCCAGTGACCAGCCTCTATATGTAGTAGACGGCATTCCTGTAGACGACCTGAATGATTTGAATGCGGATGACATTGAGTCCATTGATGTGCTGAAAGATGCCTCTTCTTCTGCTATCTATGGTTCGCGTGGGGCTAACGGCGTTATCCTTATCAAGACTAAAGAGGCGCAGAAGACCGGTAAGGTGAACGTGCAATTTTCCGCTTCTTTCGGTATTCAGCAAATGGAGAAGAAACTGGATGTACTGACACCGGCGGAGTGGATTGCCTGGCGTTCGGAAATCAATAACCAGAATTATGTCAGGGCGTATGGTTCAAAAGGTGCTATGGCTACCGATGATTACGAGATACGTTTGGCTTATACCGGTGGTTCCGTGAATACATCGTATATAAATGATCCCCGTTGGACGCAACCCGGATATGGTGACCTGATGACTATTGACTGGCAAGATGAGGTTTTCCGCTTGGCTCCCAAACAGAATTATACGTTGTCGGTATCTAATTCTACCGACCAGTCCAGTTACCGTGTGAGTCTGGGTTATGTAGATCAGAAAGGTATTGCCATCAACACTTCTTATAAAAGACTCAATTTGCGTGCCAATATGCAGACTACAATATTTAACCGTATTACGCTGGGTGTTAATCTGGCTCCTTCCATGTCGTGGAATAACGGTGGAAAGGCGGATGCGGTGGCAGTGCTTTCCATGGTCCCGTTTGCCGAGCCGGAAGCAGGAATTTATACGGGTGCGGAGCCTTATAGCAGATATAGCTGGGCCGGAACTCGTGTCAGTCCGGTAGCTACTTTGGAACGTAAGTCCAGTATGACGGAAGATGCACGTATTAATACTTCCGCATTTATCCGTGCCGAGTTGTTTGACGGTTTGAGGGCGGAAGTAACAGGTTCTTATAATTTCCGTAGTACGCAGGCGCGTAGTTTCTTGCCCAGTTCTATTTCTAACCGTTGGAATACGGGTGAAGGTTATTATGCTACAGCTAATCGTACCGACGGGCGTAACCATTCCTACTTGTTTCAGACATTGCTGAATTATGACAACTCTTTTGGCAAGCATACAGTGGGCGCTATGGCGGGTTTCTCGCTGGAAGCCAGAACTTCTTATTCTTCCCGTCTTGCGGCGACGCATTTTCCCGACAATCTGGTGGAGAGCTTCGATATGACTGATGTGGACTTGACTACGGCTTACGCCACTATCGGATATCCGGGACGTATGGCTTCTTTCTTCGGACGTCTGCAGTATGAATACGATAATCGGTATTTGATGACAGCCAGTATCCGTCGTGACGGTTCGTCTAAGTTTGGCAAGAATAAACGTTGGGGTATTTTCCCTGCCGTATCCCTTGCTTACCGTATTTCCAACGAGCGGTTTTGGCCGGAGGATTTTGTTATAAATTCAATGAAAGTGCGTGGCAGTTGGGGTGCCAATGGTAATAACTCTCTCTCTGACGGAGCGGCATTGGGACTGATGTCGAGTGCAAACTATTCTTTGGGTGGTTCATTGATGAATGGTTATGCCATGTCATCGCTAGATGTGGAAGATTTGACATGGGAGAAGGTTTACAGTTGGAATGTCGGTGCCGATTTCTCTCTGTTCAACAGTCGGCTGTCGGTGTCATTGGATTATTATCAGAAGAAAACAAGTGACTTGCTTTATAAAGTGACTATGCCCGGTATCATAGGTTTCAGCGACATGTGGGATAATGTGGGCGAAGTGCAGAACAAAGGTTTTGAACTGGAACTGCAGAGCCAGAATTTAACAGGATCTGTGCGTTGGAGCACTTCTTTTAATATGGCTTACAATAAAAATGAGGTGACAGACTTGGGCAATAATGACAAAATATTCAGTAACAGTAATACGCAGGTATTGATGGTGGGACAGCCTATGCGCAGTTTTTATATGTATGATGCCGTGGGTGTGTACCAGTATTCCGAAGATTTGCGGAAATATCCGGTGCGTAAGGGTACGGCATTGGGTGACGTGCGTTACCGTGACGTGAACGATGACGGTGTTATTAATGACGATGACCGTACGCTGGTAGGCAAGCCTAATCCTGACTTCACTTTCGGTATGACGAATAAGTTGAGTTGGAAAGCATTCGACCTGTCTGTTCTGTGTACGGCACAGTTTGGCGGTATGCTTTATAGTATGTCACCGGGACGTTATATGGACAATCCGGGTATGGCTATCTCCCAGAATGTCTTTTCCTGGTGGAAAAATATGTGGCGTTCGGAGGAAGAACCGGGTGACGGTAAGACACCGGCATTGACCTCTACTACCGGTGAATTGCGTGATACGCGCTGGCTTTACAGTTCGGACTATATTCGCATTAAGAATATCACTTTGGGGTACAAGTTGCCGCTTAACCGGAAGATTGTACGTAATGCGCGTGTCTATTTCACGGTAGAGAATGTATGGATGTGGGATAAATACGACGGTGGATATTCGCCCGAAAACAAAGGTAACAATGCCTATCCGCAAGCGCGTACGTATACGATTGGTGCCAATTTCAGTTTCTAAAGAAATAACCTTTAAAAAAACATCACTTATGAAAACGATTTATCATATATGTATTTACATCATCCTGCTGGCAAGTACGCTGTTTACTACTGCATCCTGCGAGGACTGGCTGGAAGTGAAATCGCCGACCTCGCGTCCTACGGTGGATTTCTTTCAGACACCCGTTCAGGCCGAACAAGCGTTGTTGGGTATTTATAACGGCTTGTTGCCTGTTCCCGAATATATTCTGCTTATGTCCGACGGTCGTTCGGATGATGTATGGACCGAACCTGCCGATGATAAACAACGTGATTACGTGGACATCAGTGTCTTCAATCCGAATATATATACTGCCGGAACAATAAACAGCGCTTGGAATGCTTTCTATAAAATTGTTTCCCGCTCAAATCTTTTTCTTGAAAGAGTGGAAAAGCTTGAGTTCAATAGCGGAGAGGATGCCGATATAGACGTAAAAGCCACTTTCATGGCTGAAGCACGCTTTTTACGTGCCTATGCTTATTTTGAACTGGTGCGGTATTTCGGACGTGTACCGGTTGCTACCCAATCCTTAAGTGCGGCAGAAGCAATGAGTACACCGCAGTCTGAACCGAAAGATGTGTATGAGGAAGTGATTATTCCCGATTTACAGTATGCCATAGAAAATATGAAAGAGCAAGCTTATACAAGCAGTGGGGGTATAGCCGAAGCAGGACGCGCTACACTGCCGGCTGCACAGGCTTTGCTTGGCAGAGTCTGTTTGACTATGGCTGGTTTTCCTTTGTATGATACTGCTAAATTATCACTTGCGGAGGAAATGTTGGGTGATGTTATCCAGTATGCAGAGAAGAACAATAAGTATTGGGCGGCTGACGGTGATACTTGGAAACGTATCTGGATTAGCGATAACGACAACAAATATCATATTTTCGAAGTGCAATATGTGGCGGAAAAGAACTACGGAAATCCGGTCGTATTTATGTCTGTACCCAATGTAGGAACAGACTATATCGGCATTCAGATGTCGGGTAATCGCATAACCTGTTCGGATGCGCTGGCAGCACTTTATGAAGCGAACAGGGCGGATGTGCGTTATGAGGCGACGGTCGACCCCAAGAAGAACTATTTCACAAAGTTTTTCGAACATAAAATCAAACGGAAAGAACTGGGATATAGTGATATCGACGGGCAAATAGTGGATCGTACTTATTTCCCCATCAACTATCCGCTCATCCGTTTAGAAGATGTGATGTTGATGTATGCCGAGATTGTAGGGCCTACGGATGAAGGTGTGCGGTTGGTAAACAAAATACGTACCCGCGCCGGGCTGGCGGAATTGAGCGCTGTACAGAAAACGGAAAATGCTTTCTTGCAGTGTGTGGAAGATGAACGTCGGCGCGAACTTGCCTTTGAAGGTATTCGCTGGCACGACCTCGTGCGTCACAATACATACATGGAAAAGGTACGTGCCAAATTCTCGGACAAAGCAGCCGGAACTTCTGTCTATGATAACTATATCAATAACGTACAGCCGGGTACTTATCTTTATCCTATCCCCGATACGCAAATGAAAGCGAAGGAAGGACTGTATCAGCAAAACGAAGCATATAAGTAATGAATGGCTAAACTAAAAGAATACTAATGAATTATAGCAATAAGAACATGAAGAGCAACTTTTATCTACTTACCTTTCTGTTGATAATCTTTTTCACGATAAACGGTTATGCGGCAGAGCGCAAGAAGTATAATTTTAACAGTGAATGGCGCCTGCAGGTGGGTGACTTTCCACAGGCAAAGAAGCCTGACTTTAAAGATAGCAGTTGGAAGCAAGTTACGTTGCCCCATGCCTTCAACGAAGATGAGGCTTTCAGAATATCCATCGAACAGCATACCGATACGGTTGTCTGGTATCGCAAGCATTTCCGGATAGAGGAACTGAGCGGCAAAAAGGTGTTTGTGGAATTCGAGGGAGTTCGACAAGGTGGGGAGTTTTTCCTGAATGGACAATATTTGGGATTGCATGAAAATGGTGTCATGGCTGTAGGCTTTGATCTTACTCCGTATATGAAGGAAGGAGATAATGTGCTTGCCGTGCGTACGGACAACAATTGGTTTTATCGCGAGAAGCGTACTAACTCTAAGTTTCAGTGGAGTGACCGTAATTTCAATGCCAACTATGGCGGTATTCCCAAAAATGTGTTTTTATATGTGACGGATGAAGTGTATCAGACATTGCCTTTATACAGCAATCTGAAAACAACCGGTGTATATGTATATGCAACCGATTTCGATATCAAGGGTCGTAAGGCGAAGATACATGCCGAGTCTGAGGTGAGAAACGACAGCCGCGAAACACGCAGTTTCAGTTATCGGGTAACTTTGACCGATGCGGACGGTAAATTGGTAAAAACCTTCAATGGAGATAAAACTGTACTGAAAGCCGGAGAGACGGGAACTGTGAAAGCTGTTGCCGACGTCAGCAATTTGCATTTTTGGAGCTGGGGATACGGTTATCTGTACACTGTGAACACGGCTTTATTGGACGACAAGGGAAAGGTTTTTGATGACGTGGTTACTCGTACCGGTTTCCGTAAAACAAAGTTTGGTGAAGGAAAAGTCTGGCTGAACGACCGCGTTATTCAAATGAAGGGCTATGCCCAGCGTACCAGCAATGAATGGCCGGCAGTGGGGCTTTCCGTTCCTGCATGGCTGAGCGACTATTCCAATGGTCTCATGGTAGAGAGTAACGCGAATCTTGTCCGCTGGATGCATGTCACTCCTTGGAAACAGGATGTGGAGTCTTGCGACCGTGTCGGTCTCATTCAGGCCATGCCTGCCGGTGATGCGGAGAAAGACCGTCAGGGACGCCAGTGGGAACAACGTACGGAACTGATGCGCGACGCTATTATTTATAACCGTAATAATCCGAGTATTCTGTTTTACGAATGCGGCAATGAGTCTATCAGTCGCGAGCACATGATTGAGATGAAAGGTATCCGTGATAAATTCGACCCCTTTGGCGGTCGTGCCATCGGTTCGCGTGAGATGCTCGACATTAATGAAGCGGAATATGGCGGTGAGATGCTTTATATCAACAAGAGCAAGAAGCATCCGATGTGGGCTACCGAATATTGCCGTGATGAGGGATTGCGTAAATATTGGGATGAATACAGCTATCCTTTCCATAAAGAAGGTGCGGGACCGCTTTACCGCGGTCAGCCTGCAACGGATTATAACCATAATCAGGATATGCTGGCTTTGGAAATGGTTCGCCGTTGGTATGATTATTGGCGCGAACGTCCGGGTACTGGATTAAGGGTAAGTGCAGGTGGTACGAAGATTATCTTCTCAGATTCCAATACACACTATCGCGGTGAAGAAAATTATCGTCGTAGTGGCGTAACAGATCCCATGCGCATAGAGAAAGATGCTTTCTTTGCCCATCAGGTAATGTGGAACGGTTGGGTAGATACGGATAAGTATCAGACCTATATTATCGGACATTGGAATTATCCCGAAAATACGGTGAAACCGGTATATGTCGTATCGAATGGCGAGCAGGTGGAACTGTTGTTGAATGGAAAATCCCTGGGTATGGGAAAACGTGCGTATCATTTTCTTTTTACTTTCGATAAGGTAGCTTATCAACCGGGTAAACTGGAAGCGGTAAGTTATGACGGAAAAGGTAAGGAGGTAAGCCGTTATACATTGTCCACAGCTGGCGAAGCCGCTTGCTTGAAACTTACCGCTATCCAGAACCCTGAAGGTTTTCATGCGGACGGAGCGGATATGGTTCTGCTTCAAGTGGAAGTTGTGGATAAAGACGGCAGGCGTTGTCCGTTGGATAATCGCACGGTACGGTTTACCTTGAAAGGTGAGGCCGAATGGCGTGGCGGTATTGCACAGGGGAAGGACAATCATATCTTGGATATGAACCTTCCGGTGGAATGTGGTATCAATCGTGCACTCATCCGTAGCACGACTAAAGCCGGTAAGATTGTTATTATGGCTGAGGCGGAAGGACTTCCGCCCGCAACGCTTACGCTGCAAACTGTTCCGGTAAAGGTAGTGGACGGATTGAGCGGCTACTTGCCTCAACTGACTCTGAAAGGAAAGTTGGACAAAGGGGAAACACCGTTGACTCCCTCTTATAAGGATACTAAACGCGACATAGCCATTGTATCCGCTGAAGCGGGTGCTAACCAGACTGAAACGGGAAATAGCTATGATGACAACGAGTTGAGTGAATGGGCGAATGACGGTCAGTTAAGTACCGCTTGGATAACTTATACATTAGCAGAAAAGGCAAGTGTTGATGACATCTGCATTAAGTTGAACGGATGGCGTTCCCGTAGCTATCCTTTGGAAGTGTATGCCGGAAACGAATTGATTTGGAGCGGTAACACGGAAAAGAGCTTGGGATATGTACATTTGGAAGTGGATAAGCCGGTACGTTCCGATAAGATAACCGTCCGCTTGAAAGGAAGTACTACCGATAAGGATGCTTTCGGACAAATTGTGGAAGTGGCAGGCGGAGCGGCCAATGACATGGAGAAGAAAGCAAAGGCGAATAAAGGAAAACACAATCTTCGCATTATAGAGATTGAGTTTCTGGAAAGCATTAAAGAATAACTAAGCGATATATTTAAAACGGAAGATATGAAAAACTTATTCGACATTAAAAACAAAGTAATCGTCATAACAGGCGGTTGTGGCATTTTAGGAAAAAACATCGCCAACTATCTGGCCGAGCAAGGAGCTAAAATCGTAATTCTGGACCGTGTGGAAGAGGCAGGCAGGGAACTGGAAGCCGAGCTTAACCGAAAGTCCGAAGCCCTGTTTCTCGTAACCGACGTACTGAACAAGGAAGTGCTGGAAGAAAACAAGAAAGCCATCCTCGAACGCTTCGGCACTATCGATGTGCTGCTGAACGCCGCAGGCGGCAACATGCCGGGCGCTACCATCGCTCCGGATAAGACCGTGCTCGACCTCGATGTGGACGCATTCCGCAAAGTGGTAGACCTGAACCTCTTCGGTACGGTGCTTCCCACCATGGTGTTCGTAGACGTCATGGCAAAGAACAAGAAAGGCGCCATCGTTAATTTCTGCTCCGAATCTGCCCTTCGTCCTCTGACGCGCGTAGTAGGTTACGGTTCTGCCAAAGCAGCCATCGGCAATTATACACGCTATATGGCGACCGAACTGGCAACCAAATTCAGCCCCGAACTCCGCGTGAACGCCATTGTTCCGGGATTCCTGCTCACCAACCAGAACCGTGCGCTGCTCACCAACCCCGACGGTTCGTACACAGACCGTGCAAAGACCATCATCGCCCACACTCCGTGCGGACGCTTTGCCGAACCGGAAGAATTGTTCGGAACCATCCACTACCTCATCAGTGACGCTTCCAGCTTCGTGACCGGGGCACTCTCGGTGGTGGACGGCGGTTTCGACGCATTCTCCATCTGATGAAATCCGTGAGAGTATGCCAAAATAAAACTCACTTGCTATCTGTTTCTTTTTAGGCACGGATTACACGGATTTCACGGAAAAAGGGATAAAATAAATCCGTATCTATCCGTGTAATCCGTGCCTAAAAAAGAAATCATCAAGTGTATTTTGGCACATCTCATAATAGACAGACATATACTTTATAAACTTATACCATTACAATATGATACTTTGTGAACAAACCTGGCGGTGGTACGGTCCTAACGACCCCGTCAGCCTATGGGACATCAGACAGGCCGGAGCCACCGGCATCGTGAACGCCCTGCACCACATCCCCAACGGCGAGGTGTGGACGGTGGAAGAAATCATGAAACGCAAGGAGATGATTGAAGCCGCAGGTCTCCGCTGGTCGGTCGTTGAAAGCGTACCCGTACACGAGCACATCAAGACGCAGACCGGAGATTTCCAACGGTATATCGACAACTACAAGGAAAGCCTGCGCAACCTCGGCAAATGCGGTGTGAACATCGTGACGTACAACTTCATGCCCGTACTGGACTGGACGCGTACCGACCTTGCCTACGAGCTTCCCGACGGCAGCCGCGCCCTGCGCTTCGAACGCGCGGCCTTCATCGCTTTCGACCTCTTCCTGCTGAAGCGCCCCGGTGCGGAAGCCGATTACACCGACGCGGAAAAGGCCAGGGCCAAAGCCCGCTTCGAGCAGATGACGGAAGACGACAGGCAGTTGCTGGTACGCAACATGATTGCCGGCCTGCCCGGTTCGGAAGAGAGCTTTACCTTGGAGCAGTTCCAGAAAGAACTTGACCGTTACAGGGATATCACCCCCGAAAAGCTGCGCTCCAACCTGATATATTTCCTCAGCGAAATCTGTCCCGTTGCCGACGAGGCCGGCATCGAGCTGGTGATCCATCCGGACGACCCGCCCTGCTCAATCCTGGGCCTGCCGCGTATCATGAGCTGCGGCGCCGATTTCCAGGCTCAGATTGACGCTGTTCCCAACAAGAGCAACGGTCTGTGCCTCTGCACCGGTTCTTTGGGCGTAAGCAGCGCCAATGACTGTGCTGCCCTGATGGAGCAGTTCGGCGACCGCATCAACTTCGTGCACCTGCGCAGCACGCAACGCGATGAGGAAGGCAACTTCTACGAAGCCAACCATCTGGAAGGCAACGTCGACATGTACCATGTGATGAAGGCTTTCCTCGAGCTGCAGCAGCGCCGTAAGGTCTCCATCCCGATGCGTCCCGACCACGGTCACCAGATGGTGGATGACTTGAAGAAGAAAACCAATCCGGGGTACTCTTGCATCGGCCGTCTGAGAGGATTGGCAGAGCTGAGAGGACTGGAAATGGGAATCGCCAAATCCTTGTTTGAATAAGGAATTCCTTTAAAAACGTGCTAAAAGCCATTCAACTGCAATGATACTGCGATTGAATGGCTTTTTTATAACCTGATACCCCATATTGAGAAATTCTTTCCTATATTTGCCCCTTGAACCCCCAAAACAGATTTATCATGAAAAACTTAACACTCCAACGAGTGGCTGCGGTAGATGTATTCCGCGCACTCACCATGTTTCTTATGCTCTTCGTAAACGACATTCCCGGTTTGAAGAATGTTCCTCACTGGCTGATGCACGCCGCTACCGATGAGGATATGCTGGGATTTTCCGATACCATCTTCCCGGCCTTTCTGTTCTGCATGGGTATGTCAGTATCCTTTGCCATACAGAACCGTTATAAAAAGGGTGATACAACCACACAGGTCATTGCACATATATTCTGGCGTACGGTGGCGCTCATTGCCATGGGGCTGTTCTCGCTTAACAGCGGCGGCATCGAAGGCGGTCTTTCCCATTCCTGGTTTACTATCCTTATGGTAATCGGTTTCTTCCTGACATGGGGAGTATATCCAAAGGCCGAAGGTACAAAAAAAGCCCTTTTCACCGTAATGAAAGTGGCAGGCGTGGTATTGCTTGCAACGCTGGTTATTTATAAAGACCTCAACGGGAAACCGTTCCATACAAGTTGGTGGGGAATCCTCGGTCTTATAGGCTGGACATATGCCGTATGTGCCGGTATCTATCTGTTCACCCGCGAAAGCCTGCGTAAAAACGCGGTTGCATGGTTTGCAGTGATAACGCTCGCTGTAATCAGCCATTCCGGCCTTATCCCGGAAGAGTACGGAAGCCGTATCCTGTTGCTGCCTTTCATTCCCAGTGACTGGACGCTGCACGCATTCGGAATGTCGGGTCTGCTGACCTCCTTGCTCATGCAACGCTACGCCAATCGCGAACACCCCGGCAAATTCATCGGTATGCTCTGCATCCTTGGTGCCGGCATGTTGATTCTTGCACTGGTTTCGCATCCATACTGGATTATCTCCAAGATACAGGCTACCCCGTCCTGGCTGTTTTATTGTCTTGCCGCCTTCTTCCCGTTATTCGGTTTTTTCTATTGGCTGACCGATGTAAAAGGCAAAACCAACCGGTTCGATATAATCAAACCCGCAGGAACGGCAACGCTCACTTGCTACATTCTTCCCTATATATGGTACTCCGTCCAGCAATTAGCCGGCTGGACTTATCCGGAAGCATTGGGAAGCGGTGTACCGGGACTGCTCAAATCGCTTGTCTTCTCTATCATCATCGTACAGTTGACAGGACTGCTGGTGAAAGGCAAAATAAAACTGAAAGTTTAAAATACTTCATGACTATGTTGAAAATTCAAACTCCCAACGGCGAAGACAGAGTTCTGCTCCATTCCTGCTGTGCTCCCTGTTCCTCCGCCATCATTGAATGCCTGCTGGCAAACGGCATCCGCCCGACAGTGTTTTATTGTAATCCCAACATCTATCCGCAAGAGGAATATGAGATAAGAAAGCAGGAAGCCGTTCGTTTCGTAACGTCCCAAAACCTCGATTTCATCGATGCGGATTACGATTATACCCACTGGCGGAACACAATGCTGGGACTGGAAAACGAACCGGAACGAGGCAGCCGTTGCCTGAAATGCTTTACATTACGCCTGACGGAAACGGCACGCTATGCTTCCGAACACGGCTTCTCTGTCTTTACCACTACCCTCGCATCTTCGCGTTGGAAAAACCTCGACCAGATAAACGAAGCGGGAAAACGGGCAGCCGCCCTTTATCCCGGTACAATCTTTTGGGAACAGAACTGGCGGAAAGGCGGATTGCAAGACCGCCGCAACCAGCTCCTCAAAGAGTATGACTTCTATAACCAACTGTACTGCGGCTGTGAATTCAGCAGGAAGCGGTTGGAACAGCCTGAAGAGAATAAGCGGGAATAAGGCATTTTTAGTAAAGGGAGATTCCAAAAACAAGCAGCCGGACCATACATCCTAATTCGTCAGACAGTTGTTACCCTTTCGTTCAACAACTGTCTGACGAAAGGATAACGGATGTCTGACGAAAGGGCAACATCCGTCTAACGAATTAAATTCAATAAGAGTCCGGCATAACAATCCCTGCTTCAACACCTGAGTTCAGCAACGGAAAAGGCTGTCAATCGTAAACAAGTGTCGATAAATAATCCTCCGCAAACATCTCGTTTGCCACTTCCAACAGAATTTCGGGAGTCAGTTGTCCGATACGCCGGAACACGGCTTCGGCCGTTTCATATTTATTGTAATGCAGGAAGGTCTTTGCCATGCCGAGGGCATTGTTCTCGTTATTGTCCGAAGCCACGCCTATCTGCCCGATAAGCTGTTTTTTGGCGGCGGCAAGCTGGGAAGAAGTCATCCGGGTATCGCGCAGGCGTTTCAGTTCTTTATACACAAGGCGGGTACAAAGCTCCGCATCCTCCGGGTCGCAACCGAAATAAATACAGAAAGTTCCGGTATCGGTATAAGAAGTCAGGTTGGACTCTACATTATAGACCAGTCCGCGCCGTTCGCGCAAGGCCACATTCAGCCGGCTGTTCATGCCCGGACCTCCGAGGATGTTATTCAGCAGATAGAGCGCCGTACGCTTGTCTTCATACGCATTGTACCCCCTACTGCCAATCATGATGTGCGCCTGATGGGTATCTTTGTGTAAAACCAGATTTTTCGGAACATATAAAGGCGGGGGCGTACGACGGTTATCGACAGCCTCAGCCGGAATATCAGCCAATAGTTTTTCCGCCCAACGCACCACTTGTCTGAAATCCATATTGCCTAAAACAAAGAACACCATATCTGTCTCTTATACACATCT
>ENA-UAEB01000331-UAEB01000331.1-human-gut-metagenome-genome-assembly--contig:-NODE-331-length-14039-cov-5.124213_pt1 | contig 14039 bp, 17 predicted proteins | sample MGYA00244273_ERZ654269 | MGnify/ENA primary metagenome ERZ654269 (study PRJEB26926, sample SAMN06165041) | human gut metagenome | biome: ENVO:00009003; feature: ENVO:2100002; material: ENVO:00002003...
CCCTTACACTGATCACTCTGGTGGCAGGTGTGGCCCTTGGCGGTGTATATGAGATCACAAAAGATCCGATTGCAAAACAGGAAGCGCAGGCAAAAGCAGAGGCTGAAAATCTTCTGGAAAGAAATGAGGAACTTGATCAGCAGCTTTCCGGCAATATTGCAGATATCAATGTACGTTTCGAAAAGCTGACAGCGGCATCTAAGACAACGACTGAGGCAATGCAGGAAGTATCTGCAGGTGCTACTGATACCGCAGAACATGTGCAGAATCAGTTGGAACAGACACATGCAATTCAGGATAAGGTGGATGAAGTTGCAACCGCTGTGGAAGAAATCGGAAACAGCATGACACTTACTCTGAAAGCGTTAGCGGAAGGCAAACAGGATATCGAGCACCTGGCATCGGAAGTTGAAGCTTCTGTTGATAATGGAACCGAGGTTACAGAAAAACTGGAAAATCTGAACCAGTATATGGATGAAATGAATTCCATTGTAGAACTGATTGGAGGAATTACGAACCAAACAAGTCTTCTTGCATTGAATGCGTGCATTGAAGCAGCCCGTGCCGGAGAGGCAGGAAGAGGATTTTCTGTCGTTGCAACAGAAATTTCCGGTATGGCAACGAGAACCAAAGAAGCAACCGTACATATTACAGAGTTGATCAGCAACGTGTCCAATGCAATCATGGAGGTGGTCGGTGTTGTCTCCAATATGATAAATGGAATTAACGAAGAGAAGACTGGTGCATCAAATGCAGAAGAAAGCTTTGAGAGTATCGAGGACAGTACGCGTGCAATTCAGAAAAATGCAGATACTCTTTCAAGAAGCATTTCCGAGTTGCAGAATGCAAATAAGGAAATTATAGATTCCATTCAGACAATCTCAGCAATTTCCCAGCAGGTATCGGCGCACGCAGGCGAGACGATGCAGGCAGAGGAAGAGAATTTGAATGTAATGCAGGATGTAAGTGCAATTATGCAGAAGCTGGCAGCACTGGCTGCCCATTCATAAAGGAAAATAAACAAAAATTATTCATGCCCTTTATTAGCCTAATCGGATGCTCAACCGAACAAAAAGAGAAGAACCCCCAGCAGCTGGCACTACTGGGGGTTCATTTCATAATAGTATCATTATTATATTTTCTCAAAATGGGATTAACGGACAGCTGATTCAGGCACAGTAGCGTGGCGAAGACGATGAAGTAATGAAAAATAGTGAAAAAATAGTGTAATTTTAGTGGAAAAACAGGCAAATGAAGCTATTGATAGTGATCCGCACAAACATTTTTTAAAGCCGGAACAGGAAGTGCGGATTTACTGGAAGAGCTTGTTGAATATGTAAATACTACAGATGACCATCCGCTGATTATCGCTGCTATAGTTCATTATCAATTGGTTACCATTCATCCTTTTGAAGATGGAAATGGCAGAACCGCCAGATTAATGTCAGGATATATCCTTGATTATTATGGATATGGTTTTAATGGAATAGGTTCTTTGGAAGAATATTTTGCCTATGACCCGGATGAGTATTATGCATCACTGCAAATGGGATTACCGGCATTGTATTATTCCGGACGAGAAAATCCTCCTCATCCGGAAATTTGGATCAATTATTTTTTAAGAATGATGGTATTGTATTCTAAAAAAGTATACGAATTATCAAAAGAATCCGAGAACGATGAGTTAGATGGAAGCCTGTCCTATTTAAATGCAAAAGAAAAGGAATTCTTAGCCTTTCTGTTAAAAAAGCGATTATATGAGTTTACACCAATTGAAGTAAGCAAAATGCTTGGTGTAACCAACAAAACGATTATTAATAGATGTGCAAAGACAAATGATAAAGAACTCTTTTTCCTTTTTCATAATAGTATCATTATGGTATAATACACCAGTTTACAACTTTATAATTAATAGACTTGCTGACGAATCAGCTGTTTTAAAGCCTTTAGTTTAATGGTTCTTTTTCCTGCCAGGCACAGAAAATCTGCAAGTATTCCGGGAAAACCTTTATCTAAGAAAAAAATACAATATTAACATGAATATCATGAATATAATATTGGAGGCTGTGAATATTCCCAAATACTTCCCTCTCAGATTCCTGTTTTCTTTTGCAATATATTTGAAACTTATAAGGCTTGCCATGGATGCAATCAGAGTGCCGAGACCTCCAATATTGGTTCCGACAATTAAAGCCCGGTAATTATCTGTAAAGCCGGATAAAAGAAGCGCAGCGGGAACATTGCTCATAATCTGACTGGCAAGAACAGCAGTAAGTGTTTCCCTTCCTGCCATGATTCTTTCCAGAAAACTGCTGAATTGCGGAATCCTTCCAAGGTTGCCGATAAAAATAAATAATGCGATAAAGGTGGCAAGCAGGGAGTAATCCACCCTGCTTATATTTTCCCTGTTTCTTAGCAGCATATATATAAGAACCAATACAAGAGGAATCTGGTATGGAATGATACGTGCAACAGTGAGCAGGCAGATTGTAAATAAGATCAGGTAAGCGGCCAGGTATTCCATGTTAAGTTCTTTTCTGTCAGAGAATCCCAAAAGAGTTTTATCTTTTTCGGAACCGCATACGTGAGGTGCTTTGGCAGTGGCTACCTGTATCCATATCAGAAGAAGGATAAGTGCTGTGGCGGAATAGGGAAGCATCAGGGTTATTAATTCTGCCGCGGACATCCCTGCTCTGGCATATAGATAAAGGTTCTGCGGATTTCCGATTGGTGTGAGCATGCTTCCGAGATTAGCAGCGATTGTCTGCATGGCTACTATTTTAAGAAGCCAGTAATTGCCCAGTTCCTTTGGCAGTTTATGCACAATGATCAGTGCAAAAGGAACAAAAGTAATCAATGCCACATCATTGGTGATCACCATTGACAGGAAGAAACATAAGAGTATCAACAGCCTGATCACACCCACAGTTCCCGATGTTCCCATCAGCAATTTTTTGGCAAGTATATCAAAAACACCAACAGCCTTCAAACCAGCTACAATTGCCATCAAACAGAAGAGGAGCCCGAGAGTCCTGAAATCGATATAAGTAAAATAAGCCTTATCCGGTCTGACCCAGAACATAGAAAGAAGCGCCAGGATCACTGCAATTGACAAAACGGTTTCTTTCCTGAAAAAAACATATAATTTTTGTAACATAATATTTCCTTTCCGGTCTGATACGACCCCATATAAGTATATCACAGAAACATCCAGAAAAAAAAGAATATCATTTCAACGATCTCAAGATGCCAAAGCTTGACTGGACATCTGAAACAGCAGTCGTGAAGCAGAGCATGGGAGTACTTGTTGCTCTTTTATCAAATTTTGTGTATATTATAGTACTGGTAGTGTGATATGTAGCGTGCAGGTGTTTGAGGCACTTTAGCGATCTGCGATGATGAACCCAGGGCTGCACTCTGTACGGTGCAGGAAACTGCGGTTGTAAGACAGTGTAGATTATAGATAGCAGAATAAATTATAGATAGAAAGGAGTTTCAGGATTAAATATGGCAGAAATAAAGAACTCGGAATCAGATATGAGCACTCAGCAGAAAGCTGAGCTGGACAAAGAGAAAAGAAAAGAAGAGAAGAAAGAGGCAAAAAGAGCAAAAAGACAGCACTACAGGGAACTGAATGAGCCACCAAAACTCACCGTGCTTGAGGAAGTGGGAAATGCAGTCACCCATGGAATAGGAGCAGGACTTGCCATAGCCGGCTTTGTCCTTCTTCTCCTGAAGTCAGACACAGGGATCAAAGTGATGGCATCGTGTTTTTATGGAATATCAATGATATTGATGTTTCTTATGAGCTGCCTGTATCACTCATACAAATCCGGGCTAGCAGTCAAGCGTATCTGGAGAAGATTTGACTATTCCTCGATATATCTGCTGATAGGCGGAACATTTGCTCCGATGTACCTTGTGTACTGGGAAAATGTGCTTGGAATAGTGTTGTTCTGTGTGCAGTGGGCGCTCATCATAGCGGGGATCACCATCATATGTGTGTTCGGACCAGGCAGGTTCCGACCGATACACTATACGCTGTACTTCGTCATCGGATGGAGCGCCATCATGTTCATTCCAGACTGGTTCAGAAATGACAAGCCGCTTTTGGGATGGATCGTGGGCGGTGGTATTGTCTATACGCTCGGCATGATTCCATTTGTGAAGGACACCAAGGGGATGCACTTTATCTGGCATATCTTTGTGATGCTGGGGGCTGCGCTGCATTGGTTTGGAATGTACCTTTATGTGTATTAATAAAAGATAGATAAAAATGGGCCTATTTTCACAGTCCATTTTTCTGTTGCCAGTAGTTGATTACAGACATAAACAATGGTATCCTTTAGTCAGTTATAAACATGATGAGTAAATATTATAAATGCGAGGAGAAAATGCTATGGATAGAGTAGAGAAAATGCTTGGAAGAATGAAAGCAAGTAAATTATACAGATGTGTGGATTGGGATCCGGAGGGTAAGGCGAAGGATCTGGTAGATAAGTTCAACAGTGCTTCGAGGTCTGAGACTATGACAAGAACCGGAGAATATCTTGGAAAATTATTTGCACACATGGGAAAGAAGTGTTATATAGAGCCACCTTTTTATTGTGACTATGGAACCAATATACACGTGGGAGATTATTTCTATGCAAATACAGGGCTGATAGTTCTGGATCAGTGTGATGTCATCATTGGAGATCATGCATTTCTGGGACCAAGGGTCAATATATACTGTGCATGTCATCCGATAGATGCGATGATCAGAAATACCGGTGTGGAGCTTGGCAAGCCGGTTACAATAGGCGATAATGTATGGATCGGTGGCAATACGGTCATCAATCCGGGGGTGACCATAGGTTCAAATGTTGTCATAGGCTCAGGGTCGGTTGTCACAAAGGATATTCCGGATAGTGTGATAGCGGCAGGAAATCCATGTAAAGTCATAAGACCGATAACAAATAAAGATAGGGAATATTGGCTTAAGCAGCTAGAGGAATTTGAGGCAGACACAGGTGAGCAGGTAAAGCTGGAGCAGGACTGATTCAACATTGCTGCTGTGAGTTGAGATTCCAAAGCGTTTTTGAAGGATATACATTTGACAAATTACAGATTTATTTTCAGCTACGATGGCACCTACTATCACGGCTGGGAGAGCCAATAAAAGTTATAAAAAAGATGAAACAGACTGATAACTTCAAGTTTGCAGAACTGACCAAAATAAAACCAGTTCGTAAAATGACATTTTTACGAACTGGTTTTTGCGTTGCATTTTCAAATGATATTTATCTATTTTGTAATTAGCCAAAATATCTGTCAAGAAGTCCCTTAAGGGCTCTTCCGTGTCTAGCCTCGTCACGAGCCATCTCATGAACTGTATCATGGATTGCATCAAGGTTGTTCTTCTTAGCACATTTAGCAAGGTCAGTCTTTCCTGCTGTAGCACCGAACTCACAGTCAACTCTCCAAGCGAGGTTGTCCTTTGTAGTAGCCTTCATGTTAGGCTCAAGGTCCTCACCGAGCATCTCTGCAAACTTAGCTGCATGCTCAGCCTCTTCGTAAGCTGCCTTCTCCCAGTAGAGACCAATCTCAGGATATCCCTCGCGATGAGCTACACGAGCCATGCAAAGATACATACCTACCTCAGAGCACTCGCCCTCGAAGTTAGCCTTTAACTGCTCGAAGATGTATTTCTTATCTTCATCAGAGATTTCAGGATTGTTCTTAACAGTTGAAGCGTATACTCCAAACTCATGCTCTGCAGCAAGTGTTAAATCTCCCTCAACCTTCTTGAATTTATCTGCGCCAACGTGGCATACCGGACACTCTGCCGGTGGATTCTCTCCCTCATAAACGTATCCACAAACTGTACAAACCCATTTTGCCATAATAATGTTCCTCCTTTTAAAGATAGTAAATAAATGTTTAATTGTTGTAAAAATTGTCAGGCTCTAGGAAAGCTCATTCTTGCAATCCGGACAAAGTCCCGTAAACGAAACTGAGCAGCTCTCAATGGCTAAATCAGTGGATTCCTGCACCTGTGTCATCAGCTCATCGGCGAAGTCCAAATCGATATCCATCACGCGTCCGCAGCCTCTGCATATAAAGTGATAATGAGGAGCTGTGTTGTAATCGTAATGGTCAGGACCGACTCCGGTCGAAATCTTGATGATCTCACCAATTTCCTCAAGCAAGGAAAGGTTTCTGTAAACAGTTCCAAGACTGATGTTTGGAAATTCTTTTTTGATATTCTGATAGATAGTTTCAGCAGTCGGATGATCGGTCCGGCTCGCCAGAAAGTTGACTATCGACTCTCTTTGACGACTATACTTAATCATATGAATCTCCTTCTAAATGAAATCAGGAATTGTTACTGATATCAATATACACGATAGTACTATAATTGTCAAGAGGAAAATAAGAATAATTCCTATTTTATTTTCACAAGATGGCTCGAATAGCTATAAATCAAGTATAAATTAATAACACACATAATCTTACTGCTTCACTCATAGAATAGTACAAAACGCGCAGGCGGGTAAATAAGCATGAAGAGATTCGTTACATACCTGTATTTATATGATGGCAGAATAAAAGGAAATAATGCAGGCTTTATAAAAGTAGAAATAAATGGAGAAAAAAGTGCATTTCTCGTACAGATAAAAAATCTCGGAAAATACTCCGGAAAAGGAAAAGTGTATCTGGTATATGAAGCGGAGGCGGTCATAGAGGCAGGAGAGCTTACGGTAAAAAACGGTGAAGCGCGAGAGATATATAATGTAGATACCGAAAACGTAAAGGACAGTGGAAAGACATTTTTGCAGGTGCTCGGTGTAAGGATAGAACTGGAAAATGCAGATGAAAAATTTCTGGCAAGCTGCTGGACGGATAACACGGAAGCAGTTATAGGAAAACCACTCAAGGTACAAGCAGATTTATCAAATAAGAAAAAACCTGTATCGACTCCTATGCCTGAACCGGGCTGTCAGAAAGAAATCCATAGTCAAAATGTTGATGACAGTCAGGACAAAATCAGGCGCATAGACATATCAGAGCTTCGCACGCTTCCGGCCAAAAACTGGTACATAGTCAACAACAGCTTTCTTACACACGGTTACGCAAACTATAAGCATCTCGTCATCAAAACGGATACAGATGGCAGGCAATATCTCGGAGTGCCGGGCGTGAGCGAGCCGCAGGAGCGCATGCTGGCAGGGATATTCGGCTTCACGGAATTTGAGCCGGCCGCCCCGGCAAATGCAGCGGATGTCGATAGCGGAGTGTTCGGATACTGGTTCTGCCCGCTGTAGTTTTTATAGATTGTAAGAAAATGTCCTTTCCTCTGCACAAAACCACAGAAATTGTGTATAATTAAAGCTAACAAAAGAAAACTGTGGGAGGTGGCATTACATGAAAAATTATTCAAAGGATCCTGACAGACAGTATCATATCCAGGTCGCAAAGGGAGAGGTAGGCAGGTATGTTATCATGCCGGGAGACCCGAAGAGATGTGTTAAAATAGCTCAGTACCTTGACAATCCGGTCTTGATAGCTGACAACAGGGAGTTTATCACATACACCGGCACATTGGATGGAGTGAAGGTCAGCGTAACATCGACAGGCATCGGCGGACCATCCGCATCCATCGCGATGGAGGAGCTGTACAGATGCGGTGCAGATACCTTCGTGAGGATCGGAACCTGCGGAGGCATGCAGACAGATGTGAAAAGCGGTGACATCGTGATTGCGACAGGCGCCATCCGCATGGAGGGCACATCAAAGGAGTATGCGCCGATAGAGTTTCCGGCTGTGGCAGATTTAGATGTCACAAACGCGCTTGTTGCGGCAGCAAAGCAGAAAAACTATACGCATCACACAGGCGTGGTGCAGTGCAAGGATGCATTTTACGGACAGCACGAGCCTGAAAAAATGCCGGCAGGCTACGAGCTTATCAATAAATGGAATGCATGGAGGATGCTTGGCTGTCTTGCGTCAGAGATGGAGTCAGCCGCGCTTTTTGTCGTTGCGGCAAAGCTTGGAGTCAGGGCAGGCTCATGCTTCCTTGTGGTTGCAAATCAGGAGAGGGAAAAGCTCGGGCTTGAGAATCCTGTGGTACGCGATACGGACATGGCGGTTCAGGTGGCAGTTTCGGCAGTGCGAAACCTCATTCGTGAGGATTGTGCCGTAGAATAAGTCAGACATAAAACACAGAAACGGAGAACAGACATTGGATATAAATGAAATTTTAAAACACGTTGACCATACACTTTTATCCCCACAGGCTACATGGGTCGAAATCAGGAAGATATGCGATGATGCGATAAAATATCACACAGCATCGGTCTGCATACCGCCAAGCTATGTAAGTCAGGCAGCAAAGTACCTGGGTGAAAGGGTAAAGGTCTGTACAGTGATAGGCTTCCCTAACGGATATTCGACCACTGCGGTGAAAGCCTTTGAGACAGAGGATGCCCTCGCAAACGGAGCGAAGGAGATAGATATGGTCATCAATATCGGCTGGCTCAAGGATAAAAGGTATGAGCTGATAGAGGATGAAATAAAGAAGCTCAAGTCCATATGCAAGGATAAGGTGCTTAAAGTCATCATCGAGACCTGCTTTCTCACAGATGATGAGAAAATCAGGATGTGCGATATCGTGACGAGTGCAGGGGCTGATTACATCAAGACATCTACAGGCTTTGGCACGGCAGGTGCGACCTTTGACGATATAAAGCTGTTTTCAGAGCATATCGGAGAGGGTGTGAAGATGAAGGCTGCCGGAGGCATTTCTTCATTAGATGATGCAGAAAGATTTCTTGAGCTTGGCGCTGACAGGCTTGGGACAAGCCGTGTGGTGAAGCTCATTAAGGCTATGGACTGAATTTTCGTATACAATAAATAACCGGGGAATTATATATGGATAAAAAAACAATTGAAAAATTGATTGATACAGCCCTTGCACAGCTTGACTTTTCATATGCGCCGTACTCAGGCTTCAATGTAGGTGCGGCTCTTTTAGCAAAAAATCAGGCAGTCTACACCGGCTGCAATATAGAAAATGCAGCCTACACACCGACAAACTGTGCGGAAAGGACAGCATTTTTCAAGGCGGTGAGTGAAGGCGTGCGGGATTTTGAGGCAATCTGTATCGTGGGCGGAAAAAACCAAAAAGCGACAGGTTATACAGCGCCATGCGGAGTGTGCCGCCAGGTTATGATGGAGTTTTGCAATCCGAAGACCTTTAAAATAATGCTGGCAATTGACAGGGAAAATTATAGGATTTACACACTTGAGGATATGCTTCCGCAGGGGTTCGGACCTGCGAACCTTGAGTAGAGCGATCTGTAGCTGTACCTTTAATGGGTTGCATAAAGGGCTGTAATAGTTGTTGATTATATGGTCGTGTGAACATTAGCCACCTCAACAGGAAGTGGAAAACCGGAAATGGGGGAAATATGGAGAGAGAAGAGAATATAAGAGACAATATAATAAAGCTGCCGAAAATTGAGCTTCACTGCCATTTGGATGGCTCATTAAGCCGTGAATTTGTCGAGAAAAGGCTTGGCAGGACGGTGCAGGAGGCAGAGCTTAGCGTGTCGGATGACTGCACAAGTCTCGCACAGTATCTGGAGAAATTTGACTTGCCGGGGCAGTGCATCCAGGATGAAAAGGGGCTTGAGGGAGCCGCCTATGATGTGCTTAAGGGCATGCACAGGGAAAACGTCGTATACGCGGAAATCCGTTTTGCACCGCTGCTTTCAGAGAATGAGAGCATGAGCTGCGAGCGCGTGATAGAGGCGACGATTAAGGGACTTGAGAGAGGTAAAAAGAATTTTGGCATAGAATATGGGCTTATTGTGTGCGCCATGAGGCATCACAGCGAGGAACAAAACAGACGCATGCTGCACACCGCAAGGGAATTTTTAGGCGCGGGTGTGTGCGCGGCAGACCTTGCAGGTGCTGAGGTGCCTTACCCTATGTCAGGCTTCATGGAGCTTTTCAAATATGCAAAGCAGCTCGGGCTGCCTTTTACAATCCATGCGGGAGAGTGTGGAAATGCACAGAATATCATAGATGCAGTGGAGGCCGGCGCGGCCAGGATAGGCCATGGAATAGCTATGAGAGGCCACGGAGAACTTGAAAGGCAGCTTTCGGCAAAGGGCATAGGCATCGAGCTTTGTCCGATAAGCAACCTGCAGACAAAGGCGGTGGCATCTGCAGACGAATATCCCATCAGGGAGTTTTTGGATGCGGGATTAAAGGTCACAATAAACACAGACAACCGCACCGTAAGCAACACAACTTTATCTAAAGAGCTTGAGTTCATAGAAAAAACCTATGGCATACGCGATGAGGAGCTGCCGCTTATGATGAAAAATGCACTGGATGTGGCATTTGCGGATGATGCCGTGAAGGAGCGGATTTTCAGGCAGCTGGTATAGTGCCGTGAGGCTTATGGAGATTTAACATTTAACCGCAGCACAAATTTACGGACCGGAAAATGGAGGTATGACACCATGAAGAAATATAACAGAATTTTTGTGATAGTCCTGGACTCTCTGGGAATCGGCGCAATGCCGGACTCGGAAAGGTTTGGAGACACAGATGTAGACACCTTTGGGCATATACTTGAGAGGATGCAGACTCTAGACATCCCAAATCTTACAAGGCTTGGGATGCTCAATTTGCATTGCGGCGGTCAGATGCAGCCGGCTGCTGAGCCAATCGGCAGATTTACGAGGCTGGCAGAGGCAAGCAACGGCAAGGACACGATGACAGGCCACTGGGAGATGATGGGCATAAAAACCGAAAAGCCGTTTAAGACCTTCACAGAGCACGGATTTCCACCGGAGCTCATCGCTGAGCTTGAGAAGCAGTGTGGAAAAAAGGTCATAGGCAACAAGAGCGCCAGCGGCACTGAGATAATCGAGGAGCTCGGAGAGGAAGAGATAAAGAACGGTTCCATGATCGTATACACATCAGCGGATTCGGTGCTTCAGATTTGCGGTAATGAGGAGACTTTTGATTTACAGAATCTCTACCGCTGCTGTGAGATAGCCAGAAAAATAACGCTCAAGGACGAGTGGAGAGTAGGGCGCGTCATTGCAAGGCCATATGTGGGAAAGAAAAAGGGTGAGTTCGTGCGAACCTCAAACAGGCACGACTATGCGCTTAAGCCTACAGGTCTTACTGCATTAAATGCATTAAAGGACAGTGGACTGGATGTCATTTCAGTCGGCAAAATCAATGATATTTTCTGCGGAGAGGGCATTACAGAGGCATTACGCTCAAAGAGCTCGGTTCATGGAATGGAGCAGACCATTGATATTTGTGAGAAGGATTTTAAAGGGCTGTGCTTTGTGAATCTGGTCGATTTCGATGCACTGTGGGGACATCGCAGAAATGTGACAGGCTACGGAGAGGAAATTGAGAAATTCGACAAAAACCTGGGCATTTTAATGGAAAAGCTAAGGGATGATGATCTGCTCATACTGACCGCAGACCACGGAAACGACCCTACCTACAAGGGAACGGACCACACACGCGAGTATGTGCCGTTTATCGCGTATTCTAAGAGCATGAAGGGTGGCGGCGCAATTGAGGAGGAAACCACCTTTGCGGTGATTGGAGCCACAATTACTGACAACTTCGGCGTAAAAATGCCGGAGGGTACCATCGGACATTCTATTCTTGAAGAACTTTAAGGGGTAATATCTCAGGAATTTTTTAAACTTAAACAGAAAATATATGGAGAAAAAAATGAACAGTATATATGAAAAACTCACCACATGCCTTGCGAGTGTGCGTGAAAAAACAGATTTTGTACCCGAGACAGCCATAGTTTTGGGCTCGGGACTTGGAGACTATGCAGAGCAGATTAAGATAGAGACAACCATAGATTACAAGGATATCAAGGGCTTTCCGACATCCACAGTTCCCGGACACAAAGGTAGGTTTGTATTTGGATATGTGGATAGTGTGCCTGTTGTCATCATGCAGGGCAGAGTACATTATTATGAGGGATATCCGATAACAGACGTTGTGCTACCGACACGCCTCATGGGAATGATGGGCGCAAAAAAGCTGATACTCACAAATGCGGCAGGCGGCCTCAATACTGATTTTAATCCGGGAGACTTTATGCTGATTTCGGATCATATCGCGACAGCCATACCAAGTCCACTGATCGGAGCCAATATTGATGAGCTGGGCGAGCGTTTTCCGGATATGAGCGAGGTATACAGCCGAAGAATGAGGAAAATCGTAAAAGAAAAGGCAGATAAGCTGGGCATAAAGCTTAGAGAAGGAGTCTACGTACAGCTGACAGGCCCGCAGTATGAGACCCCGGCCGAGGTCAGGATGTGTAAAATCCTCGGAGGAGATGCCGTCGGAATGAGTACAGCCTGTGAGGCACTTGCAGCGCGTCATATGGGACTTGAGGTTTGCGGAATCTCATGTATCACAAACCTTGCAGCAGGACTATCCGACAAAAAGCTCAACCACAAGGAAGTGCAGGAAACCGCAGACCGCGTGGCAAAGCAGTTTACAGAACTGATCACTGCTGTGGTGAGAGCAGTGTAAATGTTTAGAAACTTGACAATAAATCGTATCATAGCGTATACTTTAGAATCCTAACAGATGGGATGGAGGATTTCAATGTTAAATATATATTTAGGGGATATGGAAAATGCAATTTACCATCCTCCGGTGTATTTTGATAACACATATGAAGATGAATGGATAACGGATGAGCTGTCTGTCAAAATGATAAAAGATATAGATAAATCAGACGTCATTGGACCACATCTGGTACAAAGCCCGATACTGGGACCGATATCCACAAAGGAATTGTCCGGTGGAGTGAAAACCCTTATGCTGATGGCTTTTGATGATAGCGGAAAAATTTTTAACGCTTCAGCGTGTGGTGATAACTGCGCAAAGTGGATATTGAGAATTGCGGGCAAAAAGAATCTGACAATTAATCTGCATCATATAATGGATTTTGGTAAAGATTTTGAGGCAAAGATACTGAATACGGGAGAAATAGTTCACAGTATGGCTGAATTCATCAGTGTTGCAGGTAAATATGTATAGGAGAAGGTATGAAGGGTAAGCATAAAATTGTTGTGAAAAACAATAGACTTCATTATGAATTTGAAATAAAAAGAAATATCACGATAATAAAAGGGGACAGTGCTACAGGGAAAACAACACTCATAAATATGATCAGACAATTTGCAAACCTTGGTAATGCAAGCGGAATTGAAATCGAATGTGATGCCCCCGTGCACAGTTCTTGAGGGAAACCTGTGGCAGATGCTGCTCAAAAATTTATCAGGAAATATCATTTTTATTGATGAAGAAAATCAGTTTATAAGACAGCAAGAGTTTGCTGAACTTGTAAAGGCGTCAGATAATTATTTTGTGATAATAACAAGAGAAAATCTGTACAATCTGCCATATAGTGTTGAAGAAATATATGGACTGTATTCTTCAGGAAAGTATCAGAACACAAAGCAAATATATCAGGAGATGTATCATATTTATCCTTTAAATCAGGATCTTTCATGTAAACCTGACAAAATAATTGTTGAAGATACAAATTCTGGATATGAGTATTTCAAGGCAATATCGAAAGAAAAAAATATAGTGTGTGAAAGCGCTGGTGGAAAAACAAAAATATTTGCTATGCTAGAACAACTAAAAGCTGAAACAGAGAGTATTTGTGTAATAGCTGACGGTGCAGCAATTGGCCCGGAAATGGATGCATTATATAAAATGTCTGTGGAAAAAGGCAATATAAAGTTATATCTGCCGGAATCATTTGAGTGGATTATACTCAGTTCTGAGTTGCTTGAAGACAAAGAGATTAAGGATATTATGGACAAACCTGAGAATTATATAGAAAGTCAGGGATATTTCAGTTGGGAGCGATTTTTTACAAGGCTGCTTGTGGATAAAACAGCAGGAACATACCTGAAATATCAAAAAGGAAAGCTTAATCCTACATATTTGCTGTCTCTTATACACATCTGACGCTG
>ENA-UAEB01000343-UAEB01000343.1-human-gut-metagenome-genome-assembly--contig:-NODE-343-length-13847-cov-4.693590_pt1 | contig 13847 bp, 9 predicted proteins | sample MGYA00244273_ERZ654269 | MGnify/ENA primary metagenome ERZ654269 (study PRJEB26926, sample SAMN06165041) | human gut metagenome | biome: ENVO:00009003; feature: ENVO:2100002; material: ENVO:00002003...
GTTCCTATACTGTTAGCAGAAAGGACGGTTAATGTTATGAAAATCTTTTTTAGTCAGGCAGATGCCTCCCCGGAAATCATTGAAGAGGATTTCTCTCCCATAGATCTGAAAGAATCCATAAGAAAAACCCGCCAGGCGTTGGAAATCGCCTATGCGGGTTTCGATAATGCTTTGGAAAGTGATCTCATTGACAGTTATATTTATGAAATCAATGCGTTACAAAAAAGGTATCAGCATCTCACAGAGCTGGCCGCTCTGCAGCCGGCGGATCGGGAAAAAAATCTATATCAACATTCCCCGATTCGTGCCCTGGTCAGCCATGTTTTCGGTTAACTGGTTCCTGCCGTAAGTCAGTCCGGCATATACTGTCTGAGAATTGTTCATCACCGGGCCGGAAGTATCCTGATCCTGGATCTGCCTGTACGCATCGCAGAGAGGTGCGATCACTTTGCGAATCTCTTCCAATATTGTGCGGTCTCTGCGGACTTCACATACAGCAAGTCTGCGAAGGCAGAACAGGTACAGTCTGGAAAGCTCTCCTGCCGGGCTGTATTCTCTGTGCAGAGAGTTCAGGAGCTCTTTGATACATCCCCTGGCTCTGTGAACAGCTTCCACCAGTCCGGCATCATCTGCTGCCTGCTCTCCGTCTGCCAGATATTGTAAGGTCATTTCATACAGGATCACGATCAACTGCGTGGAATTCGCCTGTGTGATCCGAAGTGTAAATTGTTGTTTGCATTCTTTTGTCATTCTGCCATGTCCTCTTATTCAGAACTTTCCTACTGTAACAGCTGCAGTACCTGAGACGGTCTCTCGTTGGCCTGTGCCAGCATGGAGGTTCCTGCCTGTGCCAGGATCTGATAAGTCGTATAAGAAGTCATTTCTTCCGCCATATCTACATCCATGATACGGGAATATGCGGAAGTCATATTTTCGCTGGTAATATCCAGACTGTTGATCGTAGATTCCAGACGGTTCTGGAATGCACCCAGTCTGCCTCGAACGGAAGATACATATTTGATGGCGCCGTCTACGCGATCAATGGCATCGTCCGCACCTTCTGCAGTACTGACATCAACATTCTCGATTCCCATATTCTGTAAAGAAACCGCAGGAATATTTACTTCCAGCACCTGATGTTCATTAGCTCCGATCTGTAAGCGCATAGCGCCGATACCTGTGGCATTGATCTTCAGATCCTGAACCGTTGTTCCTGTCTGTGCTCCATTCAAAGTTCCGCTCACATCAAGGCGCATCTCAAATCCGTTTTCTCCGGTGATGGTCAAAAGATCATCCTTCAGTTCAGTCTTCAGTGTCTTCGCATCCGGGAAACCATCTCCGAACGTCACATCTCCGTCCAGCACAATATTGCCGTCCGCATCCTTTGTCAGCGGTATAGACTTTATGGTATATTCTTTTACCGGCACGTCGGTAGAATAGTAGTTCACCTTAACTTCCTGCTTGTTGGTATATCCCTTCAGATCGTACTCCCCATTCAGCAGTTTCTGTCCGTTGAACTCTGTTACGTCAGAAATTCTGGTGATTTCCTCTTTCAGTTGCTTTACTTCATCCTGTACGGTAGCTCGGTCATCATCCGTCATTATACCGTTGGCAGCCTTGACGGAGAGCTCATTGATTCGCTGCAGCATCTCACTGATCTCGGTCATGGCGCCATCTGCAATCTCGATAATGGATACGCCGTCGCTAGCATTCTGGTTTGCCACGGACAGGCCCTCGATCTGGGCATTCATACGTTTGGACATTGCCAGTCCTGCCGGATTATCCTTTGCATGATTGATCTTTAATCCGGAAGAAAGTCTCTCTAATGATTTGGACAGCAGGTCATCATTGGTAGATAAGGCATTGTTGGATAACATTGCCGATACATTGTAATTAATTCTCATGTGTTGTTACTCCTTACTTTCCGCTGCTGTCTGCGACAGCCTGCAGGAATCCTTTTGCCAGGCGGTACAGTTGCGCCGCATCTGCCCGGCTCTCTATTGTTTCTGCATTTTGCGTCTCACCGGCAGCCATCCTTGTCATATCCCGGGAGCTGACAACAGAAAGCTTTTCCGCTTTCCAGTCTGCAGAGGTATCTGTCTGAATCCATTCAAGGAATATATCGGAGGTCTTTTCCAGTTTCGTAACCTCTTCCGGGGTATTTCCTACGAGATAACCTTCGATGTGTTCTCCGTTGACCTGTAAATGCGCTTCCAGCTGTTCGTCTCCCGTATCTACCCGGATATCCACAGCCGAGGTCTCTCCGGTTCCCTGCTGTAGGGTAAGATGCACTCCTGCCAGCTGGTCTCCCAGATACATCGGCAGGAAATACTCCTGCCTGTTCTGAAGATTTCCTGCAAGGCGCAGCTGTTTGTGTACCAGCTGTAACTGTTTCACATCCAGATGGCTCTCTGCCTGTTCCAGACTGATCGTCTCTGTCTCCTGTAAAGCATCCTGAAGCATGGTCCGGTAATCATCTGCAAAATTCGGCTGATCCAGCTGTTCCCACAATCCGGAGGCTTCTGTTCCGGCAGGCTCCTCTCCGGTTGCCGCCACAGGTATTTCTTTCTCTTTGTTGTATTTCTTACGATAGCGTTGCAGGTCGCTGAACAGTTCCGCCGGATCCTCCAGCAGAGCCTGAGCTGCCAGCAGGTTAGAAGTACTGGTATTTACCTCTCCCCTTTCCAACATTTGTGCTGCTCCCGGTTCGGTCTCTACCGCTTCCCGCATCTGCTGCAGACATTCCTGATAATATGCGTCTCTGCTCTCAGTGTCTTCTGACACATCTGTCAATATTTCTTTTGCCATCCCTACAGAAATCTGCTCTGAAATATTGTTCTCCGATAAACGTACTTCCTGTGTCAGTCCGGTATCATCCGACACTTTCCAGTCCATATGGGAGGTTCTTCTGCTCCTGGCAGCTGCCAGAAGTGTGGAAAATTGCAATTCTGCGCCGGTATTTACCACTGCGCCTACTGCGGCACCATCTTCTCTCTCAATCTGGTGTACCATACGATAGATACCAATATAAGCTTTCCGCTCATTCTCCGTGATATCTTTCTTTTGTTCCAGCTGATACAGGAAACGGCTGTAGTCCTCCGCCTCTTCCTCATAACTCTGAGGATTTTCGGCAAAATAGGACTCCAGTTCCCCAAAAGTCTTCTCCAACGGATTTACGCCGTCCCGGATCATCTGCAATACATTCTTCGGTGTCAGTTTCTCAATCACTGCAGTGACCTGTTTGTCTGCTTCTTTGACTCTCTCGATATTTTCTGCAGTAATCTCCATCCGGTTATACGCGAGGATGCGGACCGCCCGCTGGTTCTCCAGTGTTTTATCCAATGACATATCTGTCAGAATGTCATCTACATTGGAAAATGCCTTGCGGATGCTGTCCCCCAGGTCTCTTCGAGGAGCTGTCATTAAAGTCTCATAGCGTTCGTTCGCTTCTGTATAAGCGGTCTGCAGCGCCTTGCCCTCGCCGTGGAATTCTGCCACGGTATCCTGCGAAGCTTTCTGTTCCAGGCTATAGGGTCCCAACACGCTGACCGGCAGTCCCGGCAGTTCGTTTGTCACCTGTACGGTCTGTGTATAGGTCTCATATTTTGCCACGGCATCCGCATCGTTGGGGAAATACTTATCCGCAACTTCTGCCTCCGCTCTACGCAGTGCTTCGATCAGCTGCTCCATAGGGGCCGTATCAATGGAAAAATCACTCTGTAAGAGTTTCACATTCACTTCCGCTGTCATGCGCAACCGGATCTCTTCCAGTTGTTTTCTGGCCGCCAGATTCTCCGCCGTGACATCCCATTTTGCATCCGAGAACCAGTCCTGTACCATTTCTGTGGCTTTCTCGTATATATTTTCCTGCCGTGCCAGATTCGCATGAACAGGGGATTTCCCCTCCGCGAGTGCCGATGCCGCTGCCTGTGCAAAAGCATCCTCACTGACGGGATAGTCAATCGTATCCAGTTCTGCCAGCTGCTGCAGGGTATCCGTTGTCAGTGGCAAACCTGCTCCCACCAGCCACTGCGCTTTCTGGCGATTCTCATCATTGACCGGCAGGCCGGCATCCGTGATCACCTTATCCATCTGGTCCTGCAATTCCTGCGGTACGGTATTCTGCTGTACTTTCGCACCGCTGTTCTCTGCCACATACAAGTTCCAGATCTCCGGCTCCAATCCATTATCTACAAGATACCCGACCTCGCCTTCCTGGGGCTGCTGCAGAGAAGATGCCAGCTCCCAGGCGGTTTTTAATTCATCTACATTTTCAGGAGTCAGAGGTATATCCGTTGCCCGGAACTGTTCTTCAATACTTTGTGCCAGTGTATCGCTGCCCACAGCTGCCGCCAGGGTGTCCAGATCTATGTCGTCCGTGTATCCGGCAATGTTCTGTCCGGAACGCACCAGTTCTGCTTTGATCCTGTCCACGATGGTAACTGCGGTATCCTGATCCAGTTCTCTGGGGTCAAATCCGTCCTCACAAGCCTTCGCATAATCCTCCTGGGACATAGTATGTGACAGTAGTGTCATGTAATCCTGCTGTAATGCCACATTGGTGTTCCCGGCATCCTGCTGCAGTTCAATCAGGGATTTTCCCTTATTATTCTCTTCATTTCCCACAGGCATTGGGATCTGCCCACTCTCGTATACGGCTCCAAAAGTATTTGCATTCACACTTTTTTTATTGCGCTGTATTTTATCTCTGCCCCAGGTATTTTTCTCCGTCTGGATACTTTCTGTTCTATTTTCTGTATCAGTTACCGTCTGATTCTGAAATGTTATCTTCACGCCTGTCGTCCTTCCTGGTAATAACTCTTGAAATAACTATTCAGAGACTCATTCGCAAAATCGCTCTTTCAGAACTTTCCTTTTGCCCATTGAGGCTATATCGCCCTATAAATATCACTAAATCCTCTTACGAATACAAGCATTCAAAGAGGCCTTAGTGATATTTACATGTCTCTGAATCGTTAAGAAAAAAGATGAGTGCACCTTTTGGTCACACTCATCTTTTATTTCGGTCGTTTCTTATAATTTCTTAACCGGACTTAGAACAGAAATACAGCAGCTCCATAAGGGGGCAGATCAAAGCTGATAGAATAATCCTTGTAATGGTAAGGTTTTTTCTCTGCCATGATCTCTGCGGGAATCTCATTGCCCCAGCCGCCAAAACGTTCCTCATCACTGTTGAGCAGCAGCTTATATTTCTTCTTTTTCGGCACGGGTACGGTATAATTCTCCCATTTCATCGGAGTCATATTCAATACAAACAGCAGATTGTTTTTGCCGCTGGAACCTTTTCTCACGAAACAATAGGTGCTGTGTTCTGCATCATCCGCATTCATCCACTCGAAACCGTCCCAGGTATTGTCGATCTCATACATTGCAGGATACTTGCGGTACAGTTCCAACAGTTCCTTTACATAGGTATGTACGCCCTGATTCAGCTTCTCACCTAACAGATACCAGTCCAGTTCGCGCTCTTCACTCCACTCACGCTCCTGTCCGAAATCCTGTCCCATGAACAGCAACTTTTTGCCGGAATGTCCGAACATGTAGGTATAGCCCACACGCAGATTTGCGTATTTATCCGCAGTATAACCTGGCATCTTATTTACCATGGAACACTTCAGATGTACCACTTCGTCATGAGACAGGGGCAGAATGTAGTTCTCACTGTCATTGTAGCTCATGGCAAAGGTCATAGCGTAATGATTGCCCTTACGATACAGAGGATCCAGCTTCATGTATTCACAGAAATCATGCATCCAGCCCATATTCCATTTAAAGGAGAAGCCTAATCCCTCGCCTCCGATATCACTGGTCACATTCGGCCACGCCGTGGATTCCTCGGCAATTGTCACAAATCCGGGATACGTTCCACGGATGACAGAATTCAGATGGTGGAAGAACTCAATGGCCTCCAGATTCTTGTTGCCACCGAATTTATTCGGCAGCCACTCACCTTCTTTTTTACCATAATCCAGATATAGCATGGATGCCACCGCATCTACACGGATGCCGTCCACATGGAACTCTCTGAGCCAGAACAAGGCATTGGCTACCAGGAAGTTCTTTACTTCATTTTTGCCGTAATTGAAGATTTTGGTTCCCCATTCGGGATGCTCTCCCAGACGGGGATCGGGATGTTCAAAAATGCACTGACCGTCAAATTCAGCCAAGCCATGGGCATCAGTTGCAAAATGCGCAGGTACCCAGTCCAGAATCACGCCGACTCCGGCCTTGTGCAGTTCGTTGATCAGGTACATGAAATCTTTCGGCGCTCCGTAACGGGAAGTCGGTGCATAGTAGCCGGTCACCTGATATCCCCAGGAACCGTCAAACGGATGCTCTGCAATACCCATCAGTTCTACATGGGTATACTTCATCTCCTTCAGATATTCTATGATCCGGTCCGCAAACTCCCGGTAATTGTAGAATCCTTCGGCGGTACCGTTGTTAGGATGCTTCATAAAAGAACCAATATGGCATTCGTAGATCGCCATAGGCTCTTTATTCATGTCCTTTTTGTCCCGGGCTTCCATCCACTTGGAATCTCTCCAGTCAAAGCCTGTAATATCGGTGACGATAGATGCCGTACCCGGCCGGTACTCCGCATAATTGGCAAAAGGATCTGCTTTGTAGAGCTTTCTGCCATCCCTTGCATAGATCAGGAACTTATACATCGTTCCCTCTTCCACGCCGGGAATGAACAGCCCCCAGATACCGCCTTCTCCCAGCTTCTGCATGGGATGGGATTCCTCATTCCATTCATTGAATGTGCCAATGACATTCACCTGTGCTGCATTTGGTGCCCATACTCCGAAATAGACTCCCTGCACGCCGTCTTCCACCGACAGATGTGCACCCAGTTTTTTGTAAATATCATAATGGGTCCCCTGGGCAAAAAGATACTGATCTGCTTCGGAAATAAATACCTTCTCCTTCGTCATGACCGCGCCTCCCGCTATACAAAGTCTTTCTCGGTGAGGATGATCATATCCTCATCGTCATATCTCTTGGCAAACAGGACATCGAAGAAATGCTTCAATGTCTTTTTATTTGCATGAGCGATCGCTTCATCCACGATCTGCTTTACATCCACTACCGTAACCACATGATCTATCGTCTGCATATCTTCGATTCTGGTATGTAACGCCAGCTCTCCGAGTTCGTCAATAGAGTATTCCATCTCCCGTGCATACTGTTTGCCGAATGCCACCAGTGTGTTATTGCTGAGGGCTTCCACATCCATTCGTGCGGTAAAGCACTCTCTCAATTTTTCATGTTTCTCGAGGAATTTATCAATATCCCTCTTCGTATCTTCCAGAATAATTACGATTCCCTGACTCTCCTGCTGCAATGCCTTGTGAAGTACATTTGCCGTAGCATCGTTCATTTCGGATGCCTTGCAGATGATCAGCGCGCCGTTTTTCAGCTTGGATAAGGTATCTGCAGTATCCTTTTTATTCAATGCATGTCCAGAGATCTTTGCCACTTTTCCGGAGAAATTGCTGTCGGTTGCCTGAATTTCGCGAACCATGTTCTTCGCCAGAGATAAGGTATCCATACCCTCTTCTCCAGTGATGATCACGTTGCCGGTGTAGGCTGCCAGACTGATATTATCAATGGCCTTGACTAACTGCTCTCTGGCAGATCTGCTCTGGATAAAGGGTGCATACAGCTCTCTCTCTTCTCTGGTAAGCGCACGAACCTTTGCTTTGTCTCGCTCTACTGCGGGGCGCTCCGGCTGTTCCGGTGCTTCCCCGGCTTCCGGCGTTTCCTCAGCCGTCAGTTCTATCTCTTCCCTGGCTGTTTCCTCATCTGCCGATTCTACTGCTTCCGCCGTGGGCTCCTCTACAGACTCGTCATCCATTGCTCCTTCCGGTTCTGCCTGTTCCTCGTCTACGATTTCTTCCTGCTCATAGATTTCTGCTTCCGGTTCCGCAGGTTCCTCAAATTCTTCTGCTTCCGGCTCATATGCAGGTTCTTCCGCGAGTTCTTCTACAGTATCCTCTTCCGGAAGCTCTTCTACAGGCTCTTGTTCCGCTTCCTCTGCAGGAGCAGCCTCCGTCAGTTCTTCCACGGGTTCCTCTGTGGCAGGCTCTTCCGTGATCTCTTCCAGCTCTTCTACCTCATCGGTATCTGTTGTATCTTCTGCCACGGTATCTGCCGTGTCCGCAGCTTTTTCTTTTTCCAGTTTTTCCAGCAATCCATCTCTTACCGCCTGCTCAAACTCCGTGAACATGGCTCCGGTCTGCTGTAATACATGTTGGCGAACCTCTTCTTCTCTCTTCTCCAGGTTCTCCTTCTTCTTGCGTTCCCACTCTGCCAGAATATCCTCGATATTCATCTGGCCGGTGATCTGTTTCTCAATGCTCTCTGCCTCCGGCATTACCAGGCTGATCTGACCGTCGGATTCCTGTGCCAGCACATCGGCCAGTTCCTTGGGCGGCTCTACGGGAGCTGCCGGGGTTACCGGTGCTACAGGAGCTGCCGGCGCCGATGCCGTAACTTCATGAATCTCCTGCGTTCGGGAAGCTTCCGGTACTTTCTGTGCTTCCGGTTCCTTCACGATTTCCTGTACTTCCGGTGTCTTCTGTACTTCGGATAGCTCCGGTACTACATCGGTTCTTCTTGCAACAACAGGCTCTTCCGGCAGAATCTCTTCCGTCTCTACCTGGGGCACCTGTGACAGATCGCCGATTTCTCCAGTCTCCCCAAAGAATACTTCCGAGCTCTCCATCTGCTCCGTCTCCGGCTCCAGATCGTCTTCACTGACATCTGCGATCTCCGGATAGTCCAGAGACTCCGTATCGGAATCCCCGGGATCGATCATGGGTGCCACGATAGAACGGGTAATGGAATCCGAAGTCTCCTTCGCATGATCCTCACTCAGTACCTCCCGCAGGCCTGCTGCCAGTTCTGCCTGTAGATTGATCGTATTATATTGTCCCACATCCATGGTCTTCACATGAATGTCGAAATCATCTTCCGCCGGCTGCGCGGGTGCCTGCTGGGGCTGTACCGGCTGCACCGTTTCATAGACTCTGGTGTCACCGGTCACCTGCTCGTAGGTTTCCTCCTGTACATAACCCTGATTCGGCTCATAGCCTCCGTCCTGTACATAACCCTGATTCGGGTCATAACTTCCATCCTGTGCATAGCCCTGGTTCGGGTCATAACTTCCGCCCTGTGCATAGCCCTGATTCTGGTCGTAACTTCCGTCTTGCACATAGCCCTGATTCGGATCATAAGTTTCGTTCTGTCCATAACCGGGATCCTGCGCATAATTCTGAGAATACTGCTGCGTACCGGGTGCGTCAAAACGATGATCGTATTTTTCCTGCTGTTCCGGTGTTAGCGGCTGATGGAGCATTTTCAGCTCCATTGCCTTGATAACGTATTTGCCCTCGCCAAACCAAAGGATCAGCTCATCACATTCCTCTACACATCTGGCAGCAAGTCCTACTCTATGATATAGATAAGCCAACTCATATGCCCATTTTTCTCTGTAATCTCTCTTTTTCAGTTCTTCCAGAACAGCAATGCGCTCTTCCAGACTGACATCCTGCGCCTCATATAATTTGTACTGCAAAATATATCTGCCGGGATCCTTGGGCGCTACCTGCACAAACTCTTTGTAATACTCGATAGCCTGTACATACTCTTCCATTTTAATGGAAAGTTCGCACAGAGAATAGCAGATCGTCCTTCCTCCCGGACGGCGTTCATATGCCAGAAGCAGCATATCTCTGGCATCCTCGTATCTTCGATTGATCTTGTAAAGGTCACTAATGGTGCACAGCATCATAACACTTTTGACTCTGCGCCAGTCAATGGTATCCGCAATCTCCGCAGCCTGCGCATACTCCCCACGGCTGATCAGGTCTTTGATTTCTTCCGCTCTTAATTTATATTCACTCTTATCCAAGGTATTTCGCTCCCTTAACCTTTTCTTATCCTAAGCTTCTCATTCCCCCGGGTATACTACCCCACTTTTTTCTTATTCAGTGTACCATAGTACCCATTGATATGTCAAAATCAAACTGGGCAAAATGTATGGAAATCTCCCCTTCGGAATACTACCCACGAAAGTGGGATGACTTCTTGGGCTTTTGACGTTTTTTCGCCTGTCGGATTGCTTCTTTGCGTCGGTTACGAAGGTCCTGATCCACCGAACGATACCGGGATCTGGAACGATTTCTTCTGCGGTTAAATCTCCAGGTCAGGCGGGTACTGCGGTGGGCAAAATGATAATTCTTGAAAAACGTACGTAATAGCAGTGCAAGGAAGATCAATACCGCAATTCCCACGATACAGAAAAATACTTTTACCACATTAATGAAAATAACCGCAGGACCACCGGAAGTGCTGTTTTCCTCCTCCGGAGATGTCTCCTGTGCAACCGTTGGAATTCCACCATTGTTTCCGGTGTTATCTCCTGCTGTTTCGGTTGTCTCTGTATTGCCTGCCTCTGTGGTCGTTGTGCCTGACTGCGTTTCATCGGTTGCACCGCTTTCCTCTGCAGACTCCGTGGTCTCTGCCGTATTTTCCCGGAAGACACTACTGCCCTTTTCCGCTGCCGTAAAGTCCAGGGATGCCGTTCCCAGTACCACATCATTGTAAGTATAAGTGATCACAGCCACCTGTCCTGGTTCTGTATTATCATAAGAAATACTGGACACTGCATCCTGAAAGGTGATGGTGTTCGGCAAAGTGATGCTGTCCGTCTGGTTCAGTTCCAGAATCGGTTTGGAGTTGCCGAAAATATCATTCCCACTGTAAAAAGATCCTGCATTCTCGATATTATACTTGGTCTCTGTCTGAGAAATGTTCACTCTCTGAAAATTGCTGAAACCATAATCAAACAGAGCGATTGTATCTTCATAGTAATTCGGATTTTCGTCTTTCATGACCACACAGATCAGCTTCATGCCGTCTTTTTCCGCACAGGACACCAGTGTACTGCGGGCAACATCGGTGTAACCGGTCTTACAGCCTACCAGATACGGATATGCATATTTACCGCCGGGGATCAGTTCCATCTTGTTGACTTCCATAATATCATCTGGCTGGCGTTCCGACGGCAAAATGTGCAGCATATGTGTCATTGTCATTTTACACAGCGCTTCGTTGGCAAAAAAAGCTCTTCCGATCATCGCCAGGTCATAGGCACTGGTGTAATGATCCTCATTGGGAAGTCCGTTGGGATTGACGAAATTGGAATCAACACACCCCAGTTCCTTGGCTCTTTCATTCATGATCGGTGCAAAGTCCTGCCAGGTCGTTCCGGAAATATGCTCTGCTACCGCGAAAGAAACTTCATTGGCGGAGCGGATCAGAATGGCATTCAGACATTCCTCCATGGTCAGCTGCTCGCCGGGGTCAATAGCGATATGGTTGCTTCCGGGATCAATATCGTGTACCGCATCATAGGAGAAATCCACGATCTCATCCATGCTGCAGCGCTCGGATGCGATCAATGTTGTCAGAATTTTGGTGGTACTGGCAGGGTATTCCTGCTGATGGATATTTTTGGCATAAAGGATCGCTCCGGTATCCGCATCCATCAAAATGGCGGATTCTGCGCTGACTACCGGTCCCGTAGGCCAGTTTGCCACTTCATTGGACTGAATGGCCAGTGCCTGATTGCGGGCGATGTTCTCTTCTTTGATCGTTGCAGCAGAGACACTAAGCCCCTGAGATGCAAAAAGGCAGAGAGCGCTGATTCCCATCACTGCCCTGGTTAAAAAACTTCTATATGAAAAATGCCTGAAAAACTGCATGTATAAATCCTTCCTGATATCTTCAAAATAAAATGGTGTATGATAATGCGTATTCTTTATCATACACCATTTTACCTAAAAACCAAAGTCTTATCTCTATTTTTTAATTCTTTTTAAGACCTTCTGCGAACGCTGTCATTCTCTATACGGAATACCGTAAATGTTCCTGTCCGTCGAAGTCTTTCCACACAAAATTTTTGCCTTCCCAGATCATGTATCCGTGCCAGCTTTCTTCCTTGGGAATCGACACGGACCCCGGATTCATGCAGATATACTGCTCTGTCTCATGAACAACGCATTTCGGCACATGAGTATGACCGTGCAGTAAAATATCTCCGGAATGCAATGGCGGCAGTTTCTGCTCATTATAGATATGTCCATGGGTGGCATAGATTGCCTGCGTCCCTTCCGCAAGTACACAATAATCACTCAGCACCGGAAATTCCAGCACCATCTGATCCACCTCCGTATCGCAATTACCGCGTACACAGTAGATATCATTTTTCCGTTCGTTCAATAAAGCGATCACTTCCTTGGGCGCATAATCTCTGGGCAGATCATTTCTGGGGCCGTGGTATAAAATATCCCCCAGTAAAAGCAGCCTGTCGGCCCCTTCCTCCGTATATGCTTCCAACAGTTTTCGACAGTAATATGCCGATCCGTGAATATCCGATGCAATCATCCATTTCATAAATTTTCTCCTCCTACTGCCAGTATAATCCCCCGGCCTGTGACTTGACAAGCTTTCTCAGATAAAGTACATTGACAATACAGATTACTATAAGAAAGGCTGAGATTACCATGAGGTTACGAAATATTACCGGTTCCCGGGAAGTTATTGCGGAAAGTCCCTATGTCGTACCGGAAGATACCCTGGAAGCATGCCCCGGAACCTGGCATGAGATTTTCGGAAACGATCATCCGATCCATATTGAGATCGGTATGGGAAAAGGACGTTTCCTAAATACCCTTGCAAAGCAGAATCCGCAGATTAATTATGTGGGAATTGAAAAATATTCCAGCGTATTGCTCCGCGCGATCCAGAAAATGGAAGAGGACGAGCTTCCCAACCTGAAATTCATCCGTATGGATGCAGAAGACATCGATAAGGTATTCGGAAAAGGTGAAGTGGACCGCATTTATCTGAATTTCTCCGATCCCTGGCCCAAGGACCGTCATGCGAAGAGAAGACTTCCTTCGAGACAGTTTCTGGCCCGCTATGATGTGATCCTGAAAAAAGAGGGTACGCTGGAATTCAAGACAGACAACCGCCCGTTGTTTGATTTTGCAATAGAGGAACTGGAGCCCGCCGGATGGAAAGCGCAGGTGATCACCTACGATCTGCATAACGATGCCGCGCTGATGGAGGGGAACGTCATGACCGAATACGAGGAAAAGTTTTCCTCCGTTGGCAATCCCATCTGCAAATATATTATTTACAGATAAGGCCCCGAATATAGAATCTTATTTTTGAGATACTATCAACAACAGATAACAGAAAGGAAGGATACTTATGGAATATACGTTTACCGTTGCTAATTTTGAGGAAGAAGTTCTGAACTCCCCTCTGCCCGTTCTGGTAGATTTCTACGCAGACTGGTGCAATCCCTGCAAGATGATGGCTCCTACCGTGGCAAAGCTGGCAGAAGCTTACGAGGGAAAAGTAAAGGTCGGCAAGATCAATGTGGATGAGAACATGACCATCGCCCAGAAGTACCGCGTGGCAAGCATTCCGAATTTTGTGATCTTCAGAGACGGACAACCCGTGGCCAACTTCGTCGGCGCCATGTCCGAAGCAGACTTCCGTGAGAAGCTGGAGCAGGTGATTCTGTAAAAATCAGTTTTTTAAACCCGGGTACGGTGAGCGGATGCCTCTGCCGTATCCGGGTTTTTGATTTTTTACAGATATTTTCCCGTAATGCTATCGGCATCTGCCTTGATCTGCTCCAGAGTTCCCACAGCAACGACCCTGCCGCCGTCTTCTCCGCCGCCGGGTCCCATATCAATGATGTAATCGGCATTGCGTATCACATCCAGATCATGTTCAATGAC
>ENA-UAEB01000376-UAEB01000376.1-human-gut-metagenome-genome-assembly--contig:-NODE-376-length-13348-cov-4.692169_pt1 | contig 13348 bp, 10 predicted proteins | sample MGYA00244273_ERZ654269 | MGnify/ENA primary metagenome ERZ654269 (study PRJEB26926, sample SAMN06165041) | human gut metagenome | biome: ENVO:00009003; feature: ENVO:2100002; material: ENVO:00002003...
CCACTAAGAATTCTACCGAAATAAAATTCTCCGTTCGACTTGCATGTGTTAGGCACGCCGCCAGCGTTCATCCTGAGCCAGGATCAAACTCTCATGTTAAAATGGTGTTTGTGTCCTGCCAGTTTTATCTGGCATTGTTTACTGTTAATTCGGGTAGCTTGTCAATCTTTCGATCAACTTGCTTGTTCTTGAATTTCTCTGAAAATCTTGGAATTTTCAGGGTTGCATTACTGTTTATTTGTCAAAGATCATAACCTCTTGCTTCGCAAGAGCTCGTTCGTTCGTTGCTGTTGTTCTCAGCGGCAACTCTGATATCTTATCATAACCGCTTTCGTTTGTCAACAACTTTTTTGAAATCTTTTTTCGTCTTGGAAAACTTTGTTTTCCGTGACAGGTATTTATGTTAACATATCTGTCAGACTTTGTCAACAACTTTTTTTGAAATCTTTTCAAGTTTCTTTCGAGCTGTTGTGTTGTCTCGGTGCTGCCTCAACAACGAATCTGAGTATATCATCCCCCACTGTACTTGTCAACACTATTTTTCGAATTTTTTGCACAAATTATCCCCTGCTACGTCAATTCCGCATAAACAGGGGATTTTTGCCATGTTTCTATTCTGTTTTTTACTATTTTACAAAGAACGGAAGCTTTTGTCCGAGCTGTTCCACCAGATATGCCAGATAGTTATTTTCATACAAACATGTAAGTATTCTGCTGTCTCTGGTATAATCTACGATCACCTGGCCCAGGGTTCCCAGGTCTCTGAAGATATTAAATGCGTATATTGTCCAAACAATTAGAACAGTTTCCAACATTCCAACCACAATACCTAGTAATTTGTCCAGGCTATGTACTATAGGTAGTTTCACGATCATCTTTGCCGAGAAAAATACGATATTAAGAAGATGATGCACCAAACCGATCGCCGCCAGCAACAGTATTGTCAGGATCACATTGAATATCTTTCCATCAAAGTAACTGCTCAGACCATTCCCGATCAGGAACAGCACCACACAGGTAATCAGCAGGGAGATCAGAGAGATCAGAGATTTTACCATTCCCTTCTTGTAGCCGTCCATCACCATGCAGATCAATACTACTGCCATGATGACCTGTAATAAATTCAGATTCATTGGTATACTCCTTTATTTTAACTGTATCGTATCTATTGTACTATCTGTCACCAGATAATATTTGTAGGAACCTCCTGCAGGAAGCAGAAGCCGGGCACTCTTACCGAAGCTGCCATGGTATTTTTCCACACCGTCCGTTGTAAAGATCTGGCACTCCGATTCGTTGTAGATCACCATGTCATCATCCCCGAAGAAAATATCCGTATAATCCACATCAAAATAGTAGCTGCCCACCTTTGCTGCCGAAGTATTGTACACATCCATGCGGTACTTGGTCTCCGCCTGGTCCGAAAGGAATACCAGTCCTACATATTTATCACTGTAGAAAATCGACTGGATCTCGTCGTCATATAGGTATTCTCCCGCCGTCACAGGCTTCTGGGTACCCGAGTAGATCATAAGACGGCTGTCTCCTACCGCAAACGCTGTATCATTATTCATAAACTGCACTTTCGGCACGACCAGGTCGGAATAAGAATATGCGCTGACCATATAATCGCTCTGATTCTCGCCCACCGGTCCGAAATTGTAGAATGTCACATTACTTTTTACCACGCCTGCATCCACATACAGGTAACTGATCGCCAGAAGCTCTCCGTCCGGTGAAAGGCTGATGGATACCGGATACCCTCCGTCCGTCATATGTGCCTGTCCCGTATAGCTGTTGGTCCCGTCCGCTTCGTAAGTCATGATCCAGGCTACATCCGTATCTGCCAGCACCGCTGTCACTCTTCCCGTTTCCGACACTGTGATATTTCGGATCGGCATGGTCGTTGTAATAGTTCCCAGTTGCTTGTCCGTATTCTGCACGTAGATCTCACGGCCGTTATAACTGCCGATAGCTGCCACATCGCCACAAGTAGCGATCTTCACATCCTGGATCACATAAGTCTGATTCCACTTTACATTTCCCTTGGCATCCGTACAGTGAGCGCCGTCTTTACTATATGTAAGAATACTGTTTTTCAACCGTATGTCTGTGGCATCCGATGAGACCTCCCGGCTAATGGAAGATACGGTGTCATATCCCGTATAGATATGTCTCTTTGCCTGTACCACCACAAGAGCAAGTGCCGCTCCCAAAGCCGCCACCACCAACAGCACCCGGTACACGATTTTCAGCCGGTGTTTACGGATCTTTTTCTTATAGTCATCCTGACTCTTTTGCCGCTTTTCTTTTTCCTTCAGATAATTCTTGATATCTGCTGCCATGTATCTGTTTCCTTATGTATTATCGTAACTATTAAGAATCGCATTCGCAAAATTACTGCGGCGCAGTCTGCTTTTTGCTCATGTAGTTACAGTATAACACACTTCCCCTTTTTGAAAATAAGTTTTTTACGGGAGAAGGATTTCCTGACCGATCTTGATATCATCGGGGTCAGCAATACCGTTCAGGGAACAGATCTCAGATACTTTACTGTTGCTGCCGTAGTTCCGCAGAGAAATACCGATCAGTGTGTCCCCTCTCTGGATAGTATAATGTGTGGGTTGAGCAACCGCCTCCACTGTAGGAGTCTCTGCCACTGCAGGTTCTGCCGTCTGTGTCACATCCTGTATTGTTTCCTGTGTCGTGTTCTGTTCTGTTGCCTCCGTCACATCTGTCGTATTTTTTGTGACATTGCTGTCCGCAGAGGTTCCATCCGCTACACTGCCCGTATTTTCTTCCGTCGGATCTACAGCACTGTTTCCCGTTCCATCCATTGATGCATTTTCCGTGCCTTCCGGCATCGCTGTCTCTGCTGCAGCCCCAGTAGTATTTCCCGCCGCAGCATTTTCCTGTCGCAGAGCATCCTCCAACTTGTCCTCCGCCACCAGCGTGCTGATCTGGCTCTGTTCCTCCACCGCATCCGGCAGTTTCTGCTCCATCAGGTTGCTCATGGCCTGCCTGGCTGTCTCCCCCAGGGATTCTCCGGTGCTTTCCTGCCGCATCAATGCCAATGCCATCACGCAGAGCAGAACAAAGACACCGGCAGCCGCCATTTTCATCCGACGCAGTCCGGTCGTTGGCATGGGTATAATATTATCCGGTTCCCTGCGTCTGTTCTCTACCGCTCTGCGATATTCCACAGGCGCATTCTCCGTATGTCCGGCGGCACGGAAGGCATTTCCGCTCTCCTGTCTCTGTCTACGTTCCTCCTGCCGTTTCTTCACCACTTCGTATTTTTCCTGATCCACCTTCTCCGGTGCCGCCTCTTCGCCCCGGTTCTCCAGCATATATGCCAGCATACTGTCATTCTTCTCATAGAACTGCGCATACCCCGACACATAACGGCAGATCTCCTGTTCGCAGATCTGGAAGCCTTCCACCATCTCGCCATTCAGTATCTGGTAGCCTAAAAAGGTCATTTCCGAAAAATACTTTCTCCGCAGCTTCTCAATCTCCTGTTCCTGCGCCTGGGACAGGTGCCGCACCGGCTTCTGCAGGAAATTCAGCTTTGCGGAGCCATAGGCGAATAGATATGCCACACCGTCCTCTGCTGTCTTCCTGCCGTATAATGCTATGGCAATATCCTTGTTCTGTGCCATTCCATTCATTTGTTTTATGTAAGATACCACATAATCTTCCACATAGATTCTGCAGTGCTTGTCCGCCTCTCCGATCTGCGTTATGTTCTTCGGTAATTCCATACAAAAAACACCTCCCATGCCGTTTCTATCAGTTATCACTAACTATAGCATCCGCACAGGAGGTATTTTAGCGTTCTTTGTCGCACCTCTTCAAAAACAGTTCGACAAAGTTTGCACCATATTCTATGTATTCTTAGCTATGCTTCAAACTTATATACGGTAACAGAATCGTATTCTCTGCCGTTCTCCCCGCCAAATACATAGGAGGGGAAATTCTCATGATGAATGGTATCCGGGAAATACTGGGTCTCCAATGCAAAACCGCAGCGGTTGCCGTAGGTCACCCCATCTTTTCCGGGCTGTACATCAATAAAATTGCCTGCATAAAACTGCACTCCTGGCAGGGTGGTGTATGCCTTCATTACTCTGCCGCTCTTCGGGCCTTTTACTGTGGCAATATGCCGTAATGTACCGTCATCGTTCCATCCATCGATCACGAAATTATGGTCATAGCCTCCGGTCAGGAGTAACTGCTCATAATCTTCCCGGATGTCTCTGCCGATCTTCTTGGGCTGTGTAAAATCCATGGGTGTGCCTGCTACCGCACGAATCTCACCGGTAGGGATCGATCCTGCTGCCACCGGAGTAAAGTGAGAGGCTCTCAGCCACAGTTCATGCTCTTCAATGCTGCCTGCACCGTGACCATCCAGATTGAAATAGGAATGGTTGGTCAGGTTGATAATGGTCTTCTTGTCACTGGAAGCATGGTAATGCAGAGTCAGCTCATTCTCTTCACTCAGAGAGTAGGTTACGGATACCTTCTTATTGCCGGGGAATCCCAAATGTCCATCCTCATCCTCCAGAGAAAATGTCACGCTGTTCTCTCCCATCTCCGCATCCCAGAGTCTCTTATGGAAGCCCAGCTGCTTATGAGTATGTAAATTGTTGGCACCGTCATTTTTGTCCAGCTGATAAGTAACGCCATCCAGCGTATATTCTGCACCGCCGGTACGGTTCGCACAGGGGCCGATCACCGTGCCGAAAAAGCTGTCGTTGCCGTAATAGCTCTCACCGTTTTCAAATCCCAGCACCAGATCGTCCACCCTGCCTGCTGCATCCGGCACCAGTACCCTCACCAGAGTTGCGCCCAGATCCGTTATCTCTGCTTTCATCCCTTGATCATTACTCAGGGTATACAGAGAAATCTCTTTGCCTTCCGGACTTTTCCCAAATAAACTTTTTGTTACTGCCATTGTCTTTCCCTCCCACTTTTATCCATTTTTATTTCATGCATACTGTCTATAATTCCACTCTGCCCTCTAAAGCGCGGAGTAATGTTACCTCATCAATATATTCCAGATCTCCTCCTACAGGGACACCACTGGCAATTCTGGTCACCTTGATTCCTGTGGGCTTGATAAGCTTGCTGATATACATTGCCGTGGTCTCACCTTCCAGACTGGAGTTGGTTGCGATAATGACCTCCTCCACATCCCCCTGTAAGCGTTCCATCAGTTCCTTCAGCTTGATATCACCCGGTCCTACGCCCAGCATCGGAGAAATGGCGCCATGCAGTACATGGTACACTCCCTCGTATTTGCCGGTCTTCTCATAGGCCGCCAGATCTCTGGTGTTCTCCACCACCATAATGGTACGATGATCTCTTCTGGGATTTGCGCACACCGGGCAGAGTTCCTTGTCCGTCAGAGTATAGCATTCCTTGCAATACCGGACATTGGCTCTGGCCTCGATCATGACATTAGCCAGCCTGTCTACCCGCTCCTTCGGCATATTGATCAAATGAAAAGCCAGTCGTTGTGCGGACTTACTGCCAATCCCCGGAAGGGCTGCCAGTTCTTCTATTAATTTATTGATCTGTCCGCTGTAGAGTTCCATTAGAAAGGAAATCCTCCTAATCCTCCGGTCATTTTGCCCATAAGTTCTGCATTGGCTTCATCCGCCTTGCGCAGTGCTTCGTTGGCTGCTGCCACGATAGCATCCTGCAGAGTCTCGATATCCTCGGGATCCACGATCTCCTCTGCCAGCTTGATGGATGTGATCTCTTTTTTACCGTTGATGGTCACTTCCACAGCTCCGCCACCTGCGGATGCGGAGAACTCCTTGGTCTCCAGTTCCTTCTGTCCTTCTTCCATCTGACGCTGCATTCTCTGTGCCTGCTTCATCAGATTATTCATATTTCCGGGCATTGCGCCTCCGGGAAATCCACCTCTTTTTGCCATGTTGCTGTTTCCTCCATATTATTTATAATTGATTTCTCCGTGCTGCGCACTTTCGAAATCATAACATATATTCGCATTTCGGACTATTGTCCTACGTGCTCATATATGGTTGAGTTATTATTCTATCTTACCTTATCTGCAAGTCTGCCGCAATCCCAAATTCACGCAGGATCACTCTTCCTCATCGATCTCCATGTTGATGACCTTACTGAGATCCACATAGTTGTCTTCGAATTCTCTGCTGCTTTCCACCGTCTGGATCGTCACTTCAATCTCTTTGCTGGAAAAATCGGACAACAGCATTTCCAGCTGCTGCTTGTTCTGTTCGTGGGCTTCCCCCTTGAAATAATCGGAAGCCAGTCCGTCCTCCAACACCACCATGAGCTTGTTGTCTCCACCCAGACTTAATCGGGCGTTTTTCAGATACATCTTCATGGGATTCTCGGCATTTCCAACGATGGCCGGCCATTTCCGTACGATCTCCTGGATATCCTCGGGGACCGCCTTCGGCAACTGTGGCTTCGGCTTTGCCACACCGGCCTGCGGCACTCCCTGTGCTCCGGGAGCTCCGGCAGGCATCTGGGCCGCCGTGACTACAATACCGTTCTCGACCTTTTCCTCCACCTGGCGGATTCTATCCAGGACCGCCTCCTGATCCGTCTCCATCTCCGGCTTGCACAGCTTGATCAGCGCGATCTCTACCAGAATACGTTTCTGTGCCGCATAGCGGATCTGGCCGGACAGTTCGGAGAAAATATGAATATAGCGGATGATCTGGTCCATGGACAGCATGGAAGCTTCTTCCTTCAGATTCGCCAGATTGTCCGTAGACATGTCTATGACATCCTCCAGATTATCCGCTGTCTGTACCAACATCAGATTCCGCAGATACCAGGTAAAGTCCGTGACAAACTGTACCAGCTCCCTGCCCTGCATGACGATCTCTTCCAACAGTTCAATGCAGCCTAACACATTCCGGTCCATAACGAAGCGCAGCAACCTGCTGAACACTTCCGTATCCACTGCCCCCAGCACATCCAGGGTCATATCGTAGGTCAGTTCTTTGCCCAGATGGAAGGCAATACACTGATCCAACAGGCTCAAGGCATCACGCATGGAGCCGTCTGCCACCTTGGCAATGTAGCGCAGAGCTCTGTCCTCCACCTGTACCTGCTCCGTGTCCATCAGTTCCTTCATGCGATCCGTGATGGTATCAATGGAGATTCGTTTAAAATCATATCTCTGGCAGCGGGACAGGATCGTAATGGGGATCTTGTGCACCTCTGTGGTCGCCAGAATAAAAATAACATAAGATGGCGGCTCTTCCAGCGTTTTTAACAATGCGTTGAAAGCTCCGGGGGAGAGCATATGCACCTCGTCGATGATGTAGACCTTGTATTTTCCCTCCGCGGGGGAATAGGATACCTCGTCGATGATCTCACGGATATTGTCCACACCGTTGTTGGAAGCCGCATCGATCTCGATGACATTCATGCTGGCTCCTGCTGCGATTGCCTTACAAATACGGCATTCCCCACAGGGGCCGTCCTCTGTGGGGTGTTCGCAGTTCACTGTTTTCGCAAAAATCTTGGCCACCGTGGTCTTACCGGTACCTCTTGTTCCGGTAAACAGGTACGCATGGCCGATCCGGTTCGCCCGCAGCTGATTCTTCAATGTCGTCACGATATGATCCTGACCCTTGACATCGGAAAAAGCGTCCGGGCGGAATTTCCGGTATAGTGCTGTATATGACATGTTTTTTCTCTCTTCCTTGTAACTATTCAGAGCCATCAAATATTAGCAGATGCTTGTCGAAAATAGTTACTCATTAATTTTCTGTCTTAATCGCCGAAGCAGATGCCCAGCAGCTTCGCTTCCTGTACGATGGTAGCATCGGGATCCACGGTCTTTAACTTGCCCGCTACATCCTCTAACGGAACTCTTACGATCTCACGGTTCTTATAGCCTACCATGAAGCCGTACTGGTTGTCCAGGATCAGCTTACCTGCCTCGGAGCCCAGACGGCTGGCGAATACTCTGTCATAAGGGCAGGGGCTTCCGCCTCTCTGCATATGGCCGGGTACGGTGACACGTACTTCTCTGCCGGTCTTCTCCTGGATCTGCGCAGCCACTTCATAGGATACGGAAGGGAACGGATATTTTTCCATCTTTTTCTTGTAATCTTTTTTGGTCAGGGCAGCATCTTCCTTGGAAATCGCACCCTCAGCCACAGCGATAATGGTAAAACGGCAGCCCTTTTTGTCCCTGTCTTCGATCTTCTCGATCACCTTATCGATATCATAAGGGATCTCCGGGAGCAGGATGATGTCCGCACCGCCTGCCATTCCGGCATTCAGAGTCAGCCATCCCACCTTATGCCCCATGACTTCCACGATGAATACTCTGCCGTGGGAAGCTGCTGTGGTATGGATGCAGTCGATGGCATCCGTAGCAATATCTACTGCGCTCTGGAAACCGAAGGTCATATCAGTACCCCACAGGTCATTGTCGATGGTCTTGGGCAGGGTCACGATATTCAGTCCTTCCTTGCGCAACAGGTTCGCAGTCTTGTGGGTGCCGTTACCACCGAGAATTACAAGGCAGTCCAGCTGCAGCTTGTAATAGTTCTGCTTCATGGCTTCGACTTTGTTCAGCCCGTTGGGATCCGGATCCTGGATCGTCTTGAAGGGGGTACGGGAGGTTCCCAGGATCGTGCCGCCCTTGGTAAGGATGCCGGAGAAATCCTTGTCTGTCAGCATGCGGAAATTACCGTAAATCAGTCCTCTGTAGCCATCGAGGAAGCCATAGATCTCGACCTCTTCCTTACTGTTCGCCAGGGTCTTCACCACACCTCTCATGGCAGCATTTAATGCCTGGCAGTCACCACCGCTCGTCAACATTCCGATTCTCTTCATCGTAGGATCCTCCGTTTTCTATATTTCATTATTTTCTCTTGCGTTTGCTGTAACTATGCAAAACTGTCTTCGTTCTGTCAATACTTATTTCTATTTTAATACATTTATTTTCATCTGAAAATAGTTTGTTGTAATTTCCGGCAGATTTCTCCCCTATGGCAAAACAAACCTCAGAAGCACCGGGCCTCTGAGGTTCGCTTATCATCTTATCATACGTTATTTGAATTTAAACTTTCCTTTGATCATGGTCACGTAGACAGCTGCGCCGCCACCGCCGACCACTACGGCTCCGGCTGCTGCCGCTGCCGCCACGCGGCCTGCGTTCGTTCCCTTACCGGAGGTCTCCGTTATCTGCTCTGTGCCGGATTCCTGAGAGTCGGAAGTCTGGGCGGTCATGGAATCTATCCGCTCCTCCTGCGGTGCTTCTCCACTCGATTCCTGCGTGTCCTGTGCCTCCCCGGAGGGCTTTGCCGCATCTTCCTTACTGTTTTCGTCCGCAGCGGGTGTTGTCGGGGGCACGGGAATTACAGAAGGCTTTACCACACCGGGTGTGGCAGGCGTTGCCGTGGCTGCGGGAGGTGTTGCCGCGCCCGTGGCCTTCTGGTCCGTATTGGACGCCTGACTGCTGTCATCGTCGTCATCATCGTCATCGTCGTTACTGGCAGCAGGCTTCTTCGGTGCGATCTCATAACCGCAGACGGTACAGATCTCCGCCCGTTCTGTGGTGGCCGCGCCACCGGATGCATGCTTTTCCGTATTGCTGGTGATTCCACAGACACCACACTTATGCCAGTGTCCGGTCATATCGGACAGATATCCTTCTGCCCAGCTATGATCCGTCTTCGGAAGAACGATCTCTGTCGCTGTTATGCTCTTGCTTCCGTCCGCGGATGCAAAATACAGTCCGCAGACGTCGCAGGTCCAGTATTCGATGCTGCCCTCTGCCTGACAGGTGGGTTCCACCCGGTCGTGGCGGTTCAGCGGGCCGTGACCGGAGTTCCATGTCTTCGATACGGCGGGGCTTGCGTTATAATCATCAGTTTCCGCATAGCGGATCCGTGCAGTCACCTTCTCGTTGTGACCGACTCCGGCGGATTTGGTCTGCCCCCAGTCCGTTCCATCGAAGCTGAACTCCACGTCAGTGCGATCTGTGGTGATCTGCGCCGCCAGATCATTGCCGCTGACGGTAAAGGTCATGTCAAAGGCATCCGGATCCGGGGTATCCTCGCGGTCTGCTTTTGCGGTACGGGTGATAGTTATGCCAAACACAATATCATTATAATTTTTTGACCGTAACTGAACACTTACTATCGCATGCTCGCCAATATCATCCATGGTGTTTTCACCCAGAGTGAATAGCAATTTTCCCTCGGAATATTTGATGTCGGGATCTGCCGCCAAAACGTTCATGGAATTATCCAACATGATAACTTCCATCGTTGTCTCTCCCAGATCCTCGGGCAACCCCGGTATCTGCACCGCCTTCTCTCCTTTGGCCGCCCAACTGTATTTGAGATCCAAGTCTTGAATCTTCGGAGCAATTGCTTTACTGATTTCCAATTTTACCTGTGCCGTCAGCGTCTGATAGTATTCCGGATGCTCCTTAGGAATAAACGTTGCCGTGTAGGTCTCACTATCGCCAACATAAGGAACCTTGTCATCATCGCTCTGGATCTGCCAGGTTCCGTCGATGATCTCGGTTTCCAGTTTTGCCGTCAGTCCTGCCACTATGAGTACACTCAGCTTATTGCCATAGGTTCCACTGGCGATGCCAACACCCTCTGCCCTAAGTGCTGCCGGGGCGATATTCACAGTCAGATCCTTCGTTGTCTGCTCCGGGAAGAAAGAAGAGTTTGTCCCGGTGTAAACGAGGGTGAAAATGGTCTCGCCCACGGTCTGCGCCTTGTAAGTTGCGATGCCGTTCTTGAAATCCGCTGCGCTTACCACCGGGGTATCCCCGATCCGGATCTCAAAGCTGCCCTCCGTATCTTCCGCAGAGATGGGCTGTTCGTCTGTCACAAAGTTTACCAGTGCCTTTGCGTTAAAAGTTATATCCTGTCCATAGGTGGGCGTAACGTCATCTGCTCTCTCAAACTGCAGACCGGTGGTGTACTTCACACCAACTGCATTATTTTCCCCAAGCGAAGGATAGTAGGCTATGCCATTCTCTTTGTCGTTGGCTTTCTTCGTCCAGATGGCCTGATCAAAGCCATTGTCTTTGAGTCCTTTGAAAAAGCTGGAAGAGGTCAGTTGTTGAGTAGAACGTCCCAATTGATATTTATCTTCTACGTTACAAATATCGTTATTGAAATAGCAATTCGTTACACCATAATCTTGACTATTTGTTATTCCAGCAAGATAGGCATCATTCTCGGCAGTATCAATCGTAGCTATACTAATGCAATGATTAATAATATCTACTACAGCTCCACTCCTACCGCAGATTCCTGCCGCAGAACTTCCCTGCACGTCTCCTGCAAAAAAGCACTGGGAAATCTTAGTATCTTGTCCGGCATTGCCACAGATTCCACCTGCTGTATACCCTTTTACCGTTCCGGTAAAGGAGCAGCCATAAATTTCGCCCGCAGACAAATTTCCACAAATTCCTCCTGTTTCACTATAACTCGAAACAATGTCTCCGTTGGCAGCCAACAACAGTATTACTTTACCGCTTTTGCCGGATGAGTTGCCTATTTGTGCGAACAGGCCAGAACTATAAACACCATCTTCTTTTGTCATATCCACATGGCTTATCGTATGTCCGTCTCCACTGAATTTTCCTATGTATGGAATTTCAGGATCTCCAATGGAGCTGAGTTCCACTCCGCTCAAATCAATATCGTTCCCCAGGACATAATTTGCACTCCATTTTGTCTCATCCCTATCCTGTCCGATGGCTGCGAATTCCTCCGCCGTGGTGATCAGGGTATAGGTATCCCAGTCGTTACCATTCGTTGTAACATAGTTGTATACCGGTACGGGAGCAGTCTTCGTCTCTTTGATATCTGCCACCTTTGTCAGATTGATGTAAGTCCCTGTGGCTGTACCGAATCTGCCCTGTGTAGCCTTTGCAGTGCTGGTATCGACACTGCCCTCTTTCCAGATTGTAGAATCCAAGCCATCCGGAAGTGCACCGCAAAGCTGGCTGGTAGTCAGGGGAATCACCTTATCGCTTGCTCCTTCTCCCACACCGGCATTATTCAAATCACTGTTGTAATAGCAGTTGCCGATAAAGTTCATATAATTCGAATCCGTGCTTCCAGCTATGCCACCAACATTTTTGCCATTCCCTGTAATCTTACCACAATTCAGGCAATTACTGATGTTATACCTATGCGCTGATGCACCGGTAATACCACCTACAGAGCTATCCTGTTGACGAACTGTTACAGCACCTATATTATAACAGTATTCAACTACGCCAACGGTTCTTTCATAACTGGCACTGCCCATGATTCCACCTGCTGTAGAATTTCCACTTACTGAACTGCTATTGTAGCAGCCGGAAATATTTCCTATCAGACTTCCGCATACACCGCCTACACACCGACTCGCATAAATCGTGTTTTCGATACTATAGCAGTCAGAAATATTTGCTCCTGCTCCAGCAATCGCGCCCACAAAGCTATGACCAGAAATATTAGCCCGCTTTACTGTGACACTTTTTATATAGCTGGAAGGAGCGGTAAAGTTGTAGCACGCTCCAAACAGACCCACATATTTGTTTTCCTTTCCTGTAATTGTCATTCCGGTTATTGTACGTCCGCCGCCGTCAAAGCCTCCCCAGAAAGAGTTGCTATATGTACCTATCGGCGTCCACTCCTTAACGCTAAGGTCAAGGTCAGAAACCAGCAGAAAATGCTTCCCTCGATAATTCGTGCCATTATTCACCTGCTGCGCTAGATACGCAAGCTGCTCTGCATTTTCAATCCGCCAGGGATCTTCCTTTGTGCCACTACCTTCGGTAAAAGCTTCCACTGTGCCATCCCAGGTATCTACTGTTTCCCCCTCCGCTCTCGCACTCACCGGCACGGCGATCCACACCAGTGCCGCCAGTGCCAGCAGGGCCAGTCTCATCTTCATGCTCCATGCTTTTGTACTTTTCTTCATAACCCTCATGCCTTTCTATATCCTGCAAAATTTCAAATATTTCCCAACCCTTTGCAGATGTAAAATCCCAATCTTGTTTTTATACTTTCCGTATCATTTATTATACCGAAAAAGCAAAGGCATCGTCAATATTTTCCATACGATTCGTCTCATATTTTTATAAAATTTTGTCAAACAAGTGCGCCCGCCGCAAAATCGAGCAGGCTGACTCATCGTAAACACAAAAAAGGAGCCACCGGATCTCTCCGGTCACTCCTCGTTGCCTTCTCTGAAAAATATATCCAGTTTTCCCAGACATTTGATCAATGTCTTCATTTCTTCCTCGTCCAGATCCCGTATGATGGCTGTCTCTTATACACATCTCCGAGCCCACGAGACA
>ENA-UAEB01000456-UAEB01000456.1-human-gut-metagenome-genome-assembly--contig:-NODE-456-length-11995-cov-22.491709_pt1 | contig 11995 bp, 10 predicted proteins | sample MGYA00244273_ERZ654269 | MGnify/ENA primary metagenome ERZ654269 (study PRJEB26926, sample SAMN06165041) | human gut metagenome | biome: ENVO:00009003; feature: ENVO:2100002; material: ENVO:00002003...
CGGCATACGAGATTGCCTCTTGTCTCGTGGGCTCGGAGATGTGTATAAGAGACAGATGCCGTAATAGTGAAGGGCATACTGCACGCATTTTGCTATACCCTCGTATGAATCTGTCAAAGTTCCGTCAAGGTCGAATAAAATATGCTCAAATGCCATTTTTCCTGTCCTGCTCTATAAGTATTTTTACTGCGTTCACTGCCGTTCTTATCGCTCTGTCGCTGTCCATACAGACAGTATCGGGAAGTCCTGCGTTGCTTCTTTCGACGTTCCAGAGGGCTGTGAATACAGCGCCTGCACGTTTTCTTCTTGCAAGGGCTACGGAGAATATTGCGGCGGATTCCATTTCGGAAGTAAGACAGCCGCATTTTACATAAGCCGACCAGCTGCCGGAGAGCTTATCTCCTACAGGCATCTGTAATGGCTCTATCTCGCCGTAAAAGCTGTCCTTGCTGTGAACTACTCCGACGTGGCAACGCTTGCCGTCAACATCTTCCGATAATGCGTCGCCTGCGGCTTTAAGCGCAGTGGTTACTTCAAAATCCGCTACCGCAGGGTAGTTTTCGGGAATATACTCGTGCGATGTTCCCTCGCTTCGTATTGATGCCTGTGCCACAACCAAGTCGCCGCCGGAAACGCTTATATCCATACCGCCGCTTGTGCCTATTCTTATAAAAGTATCCGTGCCTGAGCGGATAAGCTCTTCAACGGCAATTGCGGCGGAAGGACCGCCGATACCCGTTGATACAACGCTTACCTTTTCACCGAGGAGATAACCCGTATAGGTCGTATATTCACGGTTTGACGCAACAAATTCCGCATTGTCGAGATATTTTGCTATAAGCGGAACTCTGCCGGGGTCACCGGGAAGAATAGCGTATCTTCCGACATCGCCATTTTTAATCTTAAGATGGAACTGTTCGTTTTCTGTAAGAAGTGCCATAATATCACCCTTTCGCAAAACGTTTATTTCTTTGCTTTAGCCCTTTTCTTAGCGGCTTTTTTTGAAATCACTTCGTCAGCCGGAGCGGTGGTGCCGCCCAGAACAGAGGGGGCTGCCTTGTTCTTTTCCTTTTCACGCTTTTCGATATTTCCGTGTATCTTATCCCAGTTCCCGAATATCGCAAGAAGTATGCCGAGTACCGTTATAATAAGGAGCGGCATATAAAGGTATCCGGGGTCGCCCGGCAGCATTTCATGCAGGATGAGTACGCATATCAATCCGACGAAGGTAAGAGCGCCGCAGATAAAATATTTTTTCAGCATAGCAAAGAACACAGGCACTATATAGCATATAACGGTGAATGAAATCCAGAATATCAATATGCCCATTATCGAGCTTACGTCGGTAGTCTGGGTAGTTATCAGCGAAATAAGTCCGAGAATATTCAGCACTACCGCTATTACTCCCGTTGCTATCATCATAAGTACCTTTAATATGATTACAAAAACCTTCATTTTATCCTTTTCCGTTTCAATTTATTTTTTTAATTTCTATAATTTAATGATAACACAAGAAACCGGAAAAATCAACATATTTATTGTGAGCATCCTGTGAAGAAAATTGCATTCGGTTTTGTTTTTTCCAACCCGTACAATTTATAAAATTAAAAAATACCTCTTATATAAAAATTGCACACGCAGATAATAATTCTGTGAGAAAAACGAAAGGAAAAGATTATCCGATGCCACAAAAGATAAAACTTATCAGCGGTATTTTTACTGCGGTTACGCTTTTTTCAAATATAATGTACGGCGGTGCGTGTGCAGAGAAATATATATCCGTAAATTCGCCGTGTTACCCGATGAAATGCAGTGCGGAATACGAAAGACCTGAGCTTTATGTCTGCGGAACGCCGTTTGGTATCAAGCTGCTGACAGACGGTGTTATAGTAACGGGATTTGCCAAGGTAGGCGACAGCACAGATGCTTTTGAATTATCTCCCGCCGGCAAAGCAGGAATAGAAAAGGGAGATGTTATAACAAAAATAAACGGAGAGAAAATTACGTCCTCAGCAAATATGAGCGAGCTTATATCCGGGTGCGGCGAATATGCAACACTGACTTATATAAGAGATGACTGTGAATATACAGCCGATGTTGAAATAAAGTGCGACAGCGATGGTGAAAAGAGAATAGGACTTTGGGTGCGTGACAGTACGGCAGGAATCGGTACAATGACGTTTTATCAGCCGAAAACACTTGCGGGTGCGGGGCTTGGACACGCTGTATGTGATGTTGACACGGGGGAGATTCTTCCGCTCGGAACAGGCCAGATAGTACCTGCGGTGATAACCGGTGTAAAAAGAGGGGAACGTGACTGTCCGGGTGAGCTTTGCGGTACGCTGAAACCGTCGGACGTAAAGGGCAGAATAACCGATAACTGCGGATGCGGACTTTATGCCGTGCTTGAAGAAGCAGATATGCAGGGGCAGTTGATGCCGCTTGCATTCGCAAGTGAGGTACAGTGCGGACAGGCATATATATTATCGACCGTAGACAGCGGCAAGCCCGAAATGTACAGCGTTGAAATAGAAAGCGTTGAAAGAAATTCTGCGGACAACAAGAATATGGTAATAAAAGTAACAGATGAACGGCTGACAGAGCTGACGGGCGGAATAGTGCAGGGAATGAGCGGAAGCCCGATAGTGCAGAACGGGCGGCTTGTCGGAGCGGTAACGCACGTTTTCATAAGCGACCCTGCTCACGGATACGGGATATTTGCACAGAGTATGTATGAGCATTTACTGTCACTCAGTGAAACTGAAGAACAGGCGGCATAAATTTGTAAACGAAAAACGCTTTTGCAAAGTCGTTATGAGGCTATGCGAAAGCGTTTCGCCGTTATCGCAGCAAAAATCGTTTATCCGAAGAAACGTGATAGTTACAGACCTGCTTTAATTCACATAAATAAGCTACAAATCGACATACATATTGTGTAAAATCACGAAAATGGTTTTTTGTTGCAGAAATTTGTCGAAAAATGTTGAAAACTGTCAATTCACGGATATATAATAAATAAGAAGAAGCAAATTTCTACATATTGGGTTAGGTAATCCGATAATTCGTTTTTATATTATCAATTCGGACTTCGATTCAAAAAAACTGAAAAAATTTGGTAAAATCATCTTGAATTATTTTCCAGTTTGTGTTATATTATAGAAGCAATAAAACTATGGAGGTAAGAAAATGTCACAATCTATCAGAGTACTTATAGGGGATGATTCGTTAGAGCTTGGAATATCATGGGCCACCGCTTTCAAAGAGGCAGGGTTGTATGCGATAACCAGACCGAAGATGGGAAAGGTTCTTGTTGATTATGTGCTTACGGAGCGTCCTGCTGTGGTTATCCTTGACGCAAAAACACCCGGTCTTGATGTCTGCGATATAATCAGGACACTCAAAGGAAGCGGAGAATATGCTCCTGTTATATTCGTAACGGCGAACTATGATTCGGCAAAGGTCGAGTTTGAGGTGATGGACGCAGGAGCGGACTATTATATGATACGTCCGTTTGATCCGGAAACGCTTGTGTCAAAGGTTCTGTCGGTATATAACGACAAGATAAACGGCAGACGCAATACCGCATCGGACGAATCGGATATGGAGTGCGTAGTGACGGAGATAATACATCAGATCGGCATACCTGCTCATATCAAAGGGTATCATTATCTCAGAACCGCAATCATGCTTTCGGTTGAGGATCCTGACATGATAAACTGTATCACAAAGCTGCTCTATCCGACCGTTGCCCGTATGTATGAAACAACGCCGTCAAGAGTTGAACGTGCAATACGTCACGCAATAGAAATTGCGTGGGACAGGGGAGATGTAGACACGCTCAACAGCTATTTCGGATACACTATTCATACATCGAGAGGAAAGCCGACAAACTCTGAATTTGTTGCTCTTATTGCCGATAAGTTGAGGCTGAAGTACAGATGCACGGCAATCTATGGCTCTAAAAGAATGAAAAATTCACCTGAGGATTCGGTGGTACGCATTTAAGCGTGTAAAGGATATAGATAAGTGAAAATCAGAACCCCCGTCATGTGACGGGGGTTCATATTATTTACTTTATATCTGCGTGGTGTGCCTGAATTGACTTTACGCCGAAGTGTTTGTTTGCTTTAAGTGACTTTATACCCTCGATGCTTGCCTTAGCGGCCGCCATTGTTGTGATATAAGGCACCTTATGTCTGATTGCTGACTTGCGGATGTAGCTGTCATCGTTTGCACTCGTCTTTCCTGCGGGTGTGTTGATGATAAGCTGAATATCGCCGTTTGCTATTGCATCGGTGATGTTGGGTCTGCCCTCGTACATCTTGTTGATACGTTCAGCGGTGATGCCTGCGTCCTTTATCATATCATAGCTCTTGCCTGTTGCAAGGATACGGAAACCAAGCTCGCTGAATGATTTTGCGATTTCAAGCAGTTCGGGCTTATCTCTGTCGCATACGCTGAGGAGAACAGTTCCCCCAAGAGGAAGTTTTACCTGTGTTGCTTCCTGAGCCTTGTAGTACGCTTCTCCGAAGGTGGGAGCGATTCCGAGAACCTCGCCTGTTGAACGCATTTCGGGACCGAGAACGGGGTCAACCTCCTGGAACATATTGAAGGGGAATACCGCTTCCTTAACACCGTAGTGGTTGATAACCTTGTCGTGAAGCTCGGGTACGGGGGAGGGCTTGCCTGTCAGCGATGATGTGATTATCTGAGTAGCAAGCTGTACCATGTTTATATTGCAAACCTTTGATACCAGCGGTACTGTACGGGATGCTCTGGGGTTAGCTTCAAGAACATAGACAGTATCGTCTTCAATAGCGTACTGCATATTCATAAGACCGCATACATTCATTTCAACGGCAATCTTCTTTGTGTAATCCTTGATTGTTGTGACTTGCTTTTCCGTAAGGTTCAAAGAGGGCAGGATACAAGCGGAGTCACCTGAGTGAACGCCTGCAAGCTCGATATGCTCCATAACAGCGGGAACAAAGCAGTTCTTGCCGTCCGAGATAGCGTCAGCCTCACACTCTGTTGCGTGGTGGAGGAAACGGTCGATGAGTATAGGTCTGTCGGGGGTAACGCCGACTGCCGCAGACATATAGACCTTCATCATTTCATCATCGTGAACAATCTCCATACCTCTGCCGCCGAGAACGTATGAAGGACGCACCATTACGGGATAACCGATGCGGTTAGCGATTTCAAGTGCTTCGTCAACGTTTACAGCCATTCCGGATTCGGGCATCGGGATTCCGAGCTTGTCCATCATAGCACGGAAGTGATCTCTGTCTTCCGCAAGGTCGATAGTTTCGGGAGTTGTGCCGAGAATGTTTACGCCGTATTTCTTAAGGTCGCTTGCAAGGTTGAGCGGCGTCTGACCGCCGAACTGAGCGATAACGCCGAGCGGCTTTTCCTTATCGTGAATCGAAAGAACGTCTTCAAGAGTGAGCGGCTCAAAGTAGAGCTTATCCGATGTATCGTAGTCGGTTGAAACTGTTTCGGGGTTGCAGTTTACGATGATAGATTCAAAGCCGAGCTTTTTGAGCGCAAGTGCCGCATGAACGCAGCAGTAGTCGAATTCGATACCCTGACCTATTCTGTTGGGACCGCCGCCGAGAATCATTATCTTGGGCTTGTCGCTGACAGGGCTTTTATCCTCGTCAAGATGATAGGTGGAGTAGTAGTAAGCCGCATTGTCAGTACCGCTTACATGAACGCCTTCCCACGCTTCCTTTATGCCGAAGCCGATACGGGCATTTCTGATCTCTTCCTCTGTAACCTCAAGAAGTGAGCTTAAATAACGGTCAGAGAAACCGTCCAGCTTTGCCTGCTTTAGTACAGCCTTTTCGGGAACAGAACCCTTGATCTTGAGCAGTGCTTCTTCTTCGTCAACAAGCTCCTTCATCTGCTGTAAGAACCAGTCCTTAATCTTTGTAAGGGCGTGAATTTCTTCAATAGTAGCACCCTTGCGAAGTGCTTCGTATATAACAAACTGTCTTTCGCTTGTGGGGTATCTCAGCTGTGCTAAAAGCTCTTCCTTTGTCATATCGTGGAAGTTCTTCGCAAAGCCAAGACCGTATCTGTCCTTTTCAAGTGAACGTATAGCCTTCTGGAAAGCCTCTTTATAGGTCTTGCCGATGCTCATTACTTCACCGACAGCTCTCATCTGTGTTCCGAGCTTATCCTCTGCGCCCTTGAACTTTTCGAATGCCCAACGTGCGAACTTGATTACAATATAATCTCCGTCGGGGTAATACTTGTCGAGTGTGCCGTACTTACCGCAGGGAATATCCCCCAGCGTCAGACCGCAGGCAAGGAGGGCGGAAACGAAGGCAATAGGGAAGCCTGTAGCCTTTGAAGCAAGAGCTGAAGAACGTGATGTTCTGGGGTTTATTTCGATCACAACAATACGTCCTGTTTCGGGATTACGGGCAAACTGACAGTTGCAGCCGCCGATAACCTCGATGGATTCGATAATGCGGTAAGACATTTCCTGAAGCTCTTTCTGAACATCTTCGGGAATAGTCAGCATAGGAGCAGAGCAGAACGAGTCGCCCGTATGCACGCCGATGGGGTCGATGTTTTCGATAAAGCAAACGGTGATTTTATTGTTGTCGGCATCACGGACAACTTCAAGCTCAAGCTCTTCCCAGCCGAAGATACATTCCTCGACAAGAACCTGACCTACAAGAGATGCCTGCAAGCCTCTTTCGCATACAACCTTAAGCTCATCTACATTATAAACCATTCCGCCGCCGGCACCGCCCATTGTATAGGCAGGACGAAGAACAACAGGGTACTTGAGTTCCTCGGCTATCTTGACAGCTTCATCAATCGTGTAAGCAACTTCACTTCTCGGCATACCGATACCGAGATCCTTCATTGCATTCTTGAACTCGATACGGTCTTCACCACGTTCGATAGCGTCAACCTGAACGCCGATTACCTGTACGTTGAACTTTTTCAGTACACCTGCCTTGTCAAGCTCGGAGCAGAGATTAAGTCCTGACTGACCGCCGAGGTTGGGCAGAAGCGCATCGGGACGTTCCTGCTCGATAATCTGAGTAAGTCTGTCGAGGTTGAGCGGTTCAATATAAGTGATGTCCGCTACATCGGGGTCGGTCATAATAGTTGCGGGGTTTGAGTTTACAAGAACTATCTCGTAACCGAGCTTCTTGAGTGCTTTACAAGCCTGTGTGCCTGAATAGTCAAACTCACAAGCCTGACCTATGATGATAGGACCGGAGCCTATTATCATAATTTTGTTAATGTCCTGTCTTTTTGGCATATTTCTCATCCTTACCGCACTTTTGCAGTGCGAAATTTTTATTTGCCGTATTGTTGGCATATTTTATTAGGATAATAATATCACAAAATCCGACAGAATGCAATAGAAAACTTCTTAATTAAGGAAATTTCAGACGTCGATAAACTTAACATTCAATCAACATTTCTTGATTGAATGTTAAGTTCACAATAAAATAAAACCGACCTGCTGAAAGGTCGGCTGACAATATCCGGTTATGCTTTTTCAAATATAAGAATCTTCTGTGCGATTTTCTTTAAAAAAGGTAGCTTTCTGAACGGCTTCAATACCGGCATTATAACTGACATACCACGGATGATATCGTCATTTTTTATACATCTGAAACCGTCTGCCGCTTTACCTAAATCATCAAAGGTATCAGCACCAAACATGAATTTTGCACCGGTGTCCTGAATTGATTTTTCGGTATGTTCCTTGTTTACCCACTTTTTAGCAAGGCACTCCATAAGCACTGTCGCATTATCGAATTTATCTCTGATAATCGACAGCATCTGAGCGTTTTCATCAGAGGTAAGATACATTGAAAGACCTTCGATTATAAATAGCATTTTTCCTCTTTTTGTTACCTTGTCAGCCCAAGCGGGATCGGTTGCGGAAATGCCTATTGTAGACACCCTGCCTGATTCGTGATATATTGCGTCACGAACCTCTATAGTTTCCGGCAGATCGACATTGTACCATATTATTCTGCCGTTATCCATACGGTAAAATCTTGTATCAAGACCGCAGGCTATGTTTACAACTGTGCAATCGGGATTTTTGTTTATAAAGTCTTTGACCAATTCGTCAAATACGATGGTTCGTGCGATTACTCCGTTGCTCATCGTAGAATCATTTTCCGCTTTTGAAAAGTCATAATCGATTTTTCCGACAAGCTCTATTGCCTTTGCGTCATAAAATTTAGCATTCTTTTTTCTTGAATATTTGGCTCTTGCGTAAAAACTCTGTAGCATAGTTTCTGCTGAGCCTGTAAGCAGTGGATTAATTTTATTGTTTTCCATATTATCACCGCATCTTAATTAAAAATATCGTAGGGTTAATCGAAACTAACCAGAAGATATTGTAACACATAATCACAATTGTGTCAACAATGAAGCGTTATCTTTCCTGAATCGGAGCAGAATAAATTTAGAAAAATCTTGTGACGAATATTCGGTAAAGCTATTTTTTATGACGCTTTTCAAATTAACGTAAAGAAATATTAAAAAAAGACTTGACAAAGGAGTCAGGATTTGTTATAATAAATCACGTTGTGAAAACAACCCAAAAGTTTATAGCTTTTGAGCCACTAGCTCAGGCGGCAGAGCACCTGCCTTTTAAGCAGGGTGTCCCGGGTTCGATTCCCGGGTGGCTCACCAAAATTTTATTTTACACTTTTAAGGATACCGCTATAGGTGTCCTTGAAACTGTAAATAAAATCATATATCACACAGCAGAGCAGGTGCAACTGCTCCACTGTGATAATATACATTTTGTGTTCCGACTCATAGTTTCGATTAACGCTCTCGCATCTCTCCGTAGCTTAACACCTACCCAGTCCGATGTAGCTCAACTGTATCAGTAGTACAGTATGTATACTCGCTCCGCAGAATGTGCGGCGTTTCTGAACTGTGACTGTTAGTCGGTGGTTTGCAGTAAATCGGTGTTTACTGTTCCTCTCCCGTGTTACTCACGCGATGTTCTCAGAACTAATGCGTAGTTATCTCGGCTGTAGGTCATCTCTGACGATGGTCGGCATTCAATTTGTACTGCCTTTGATATGCGGCAGGTGGGGATATACACTGCGGATTTACGCCTTGTATATCAAATTTAAAAACACAAGAGCCTCCAGCGTCTAGTAAACTTTTGAAAGCTCTTGCAAAATTGTATTAAATGTGCTATAATAAAGCACACTAAAGGCACTATTGCACTAAGTCAGTCAGATGGTTTCGCATCGAGCTGATGAGGGGCTGTATCGTTCTTGCAGGAACTATACAGCCTGTGTGTGGTGTTTTTTCATTTACTCTATTATACAACACTTTTACAGTTTTGTCAATTCAATTGATGTAATGTATAGTATACAGAATTGACAAAAATGCGGGTGAGTGTTTGTGCAATTTTTTGTTTTGTGAAGCGGACAATTACACAAGGACAAAGCGAATGTACGGAGAAATAAAAGAAATAGTGATCATATTGTAAAAAGGAGTAACTATATATAACCGATTTTCTGTTTGCGCTTTTATCATTTTTCACTTCTTTTCATTTTTCTAGTATTGAATATACCATGAAATTTTCTATTATATAGCATCCCTTATTTTCAAAAAACCGGTAGATGGTATCTATATAGGTGCAAATTTTATGAGAATCAAAATAGCCAAACTTTACATATCTCCCGTTGTGTTTCACGGCTATGTTGAAATAAAAAAAGAGTCCCTTCTCGAAATGGAAAAACACGAACTTGTTATTTTCTTTTTGAGTGGAGCGGTTGGCAATGTCTTCTTGATTGGAGTTTCACTATTACTTGTTAGCAATTTCATTAATTTTTATTTTTCCATTGTTAATATCTGTTATGCAACCGCAAGCGTACTGCCCTTTATAATAGGAAATAATGATATGACTACAATGATAAAGGTTTTGAAAGAAAAACAAAAGATGTCTAAAACTGATATTTGATATAGCATTAATGATTAGAAAGGTGATTAGGTTGGTATGTCCTTACTGCAACAATGAAATGGAAAGCGGAATGATTGTTATTTCTGCCACAGGAAGTGTACCGTGTGCAATTATCGAGTGGTACTCTGAATAAAAATGCAAATGGGAATATTCGGCATATCCAAAAAAAGCAAGGTCAATATAAAAGATCGAAAAAATGGACATTTTTGCTCACACTATTGTTCTCATTGTTGTAAAGCGTTTTGTGAATTTGAAACAAAGAAAAACGGAATCGCTTTAAATTTAGTGTTCTGAAAAAATTATCGTTTTTATAGAGATGAGCAAAACATGAAACAAAAACTAACAGAAGTCGCAAAATAGGCAAGTATCAAATAAAAAAGCAGAAAAACGGCACAGCAAAGCTGACATCAGACGAACAGAGCTGAAATCCGGCAGAAATATTCAAAACAACTCGTCAAGCAATACACTTAACGGATTTAAGACTGCGATAAGAGCTTTCGAATTTAGTGACAACAGTTGCGTGAGCGACAGCGAGCAAAGCAATATGAGCAACAGAATTAAGGTTTTGTGCAGCATTAAAGCTATGCACCCAAAGACGTTCCTGACCGGTCTGCTTGAAACGAGAGTTGTAACGCTCAGCCTCTGTTCTGAGTGCATAAATCTTCTTGAACGAAACACATTCACGGTCAATGGAAAGTCAGTAATCATCGGGAAGCGTGACATATTTAGTACAACCGCGAGTTTTTTTGCCATTGTTCCAATTCTTGTGATTGCATGGACAACAGCCTGATTTTGAACGTTTGAACGGACAGCAGTATTTTTGGCGAGTTCTGCCATTGTCAGAGAATTTGCCGTCTTTGTGCATAGCGAGACCGGCTTCACAAATCGGATGACCTGTTGAAAGCTTCTTCGGATTTTTAGTGTTACGCTTGTTGATGGGAATAAAGCATTCGCCGTGATAAATATCTTTGACGGCATTGTAAATTGCCTTAACATCGTAACCTTTATCAGCAAAAAATGTGCATTCCTCAATTGAAAGAAAATCATTGGTTTGGCTTAGAATATCAAGAACGACAGTGCTGTCGGCAACATCGGCAGTAGTTGTCATTTCAAAGATTGGTAAGCCTGTAATGCAGTCAACTAGAATATGATTCTTGTAACCCCAATAGTATTCAAAATTACGCTCGTTATGCTGATTTGAAGCGGTATGAACATCCAAACCGCAGTCTTCGTCAGACTTAGGCTGATTGCCTTTTGCAAACTTGTTTTTAGCGAAAGATTTTGGGTTATTCTGCTTAGTATTTGCACTTATGGGAGTAGAGTCGAGAGCTATGAATGAAGTGTCGATAATACCCATTTTGGACAACTTCAGCACTTGAGACTGCATAAGCTTTTTAAGCAGAGCGTTATCAAGATTTCTGATGAAACGGTCGAAAGTCCAGTAGGACGGCAATGGTTTCATGATATTGAAACCGCAGTAATGTGCGATTATCAGATTGTTATTGAGATAGTCCACTAAATCTGTGATACAGGAAAAACATTCGCATTTTATAACAATAAAAGTGCAAAACCTTGCTCTTTTTGAAAAACCGATTCTCCCTGTTTTTGCGGCAGCTTCGGGAAAATGAGATAGGCGAGATTAAGAAAAAGCTTCTCATAGAATTGTGCTTTCGGTGCAGATGTGAACAATGTGATGTCCTGTAAAATTTCTTGGCGATAGATAACAGCCAGCCCCTTTCGTGTGGTTTTCGTACAATTTAATTATACCAAAGTTGGTTGGCTGTTTCTATATATTTTTAGTGATAAAATTATTTTTTGTGTCCTGCAAATCCGCTTCTTTTCTACGTTTGCGGCGTTTTGCTCAGGGCTACAAAGAATGGACAGTGGAGGTGGCAGATGTTACGATAATGCAAGGTGCGAAAGTGTGATAGTAATAATGAAGGAGGAGATGTTTTACAGTCATAAGGCTGTCTCTTATACACATCTCCGAGCCCACGAGACAAGAGGCAATCTCGT
>ENA-UAEB01000465-UAEB01000465.1-human-gut-metagenome-genome-assembly--contig:-NODE-465-length-11897-cov-8.963773_pt1 | contig 11897 bp, 7 predicted proteins | sample MGYA00244273_ERZ654269 | MGnify/ENA primary metagenome ERZ654269 (study PRJEB26926, sample SAMN06165041) | human gut metagenome | biome: ENVO:00009003; feature: ENVO:2100002; material: ENVO:00002003...
CCTCTTGTCTCGTGGGCTCGGAGATGTGTATAAGAGACAGGTATTAATAGAATATATAGTATTTTTATTTAAGGCAGATGATATAATGAGAGGTTATATCACCTGCCTTTTTTATATTGAAATTTACTATCTTTGTGGCGTAGCAAGCAGTTGGTACATCATTTTTTCAGAGAAAGTGAATGGTTTATTTATTTCGAACTTATGAATCTTTATACGCCTGTAGAAGTAGTTTCCAGTATGCCCCTTCTTTCGCAAGAGAATAATCTGTTGCTGATGGGTTCTTGTTTTGCGTCCGAGATGGGGCAAAGGCTGGCGGATGCCAAGTTCCGTTGTGACGTCAATCCTTATGGTGTGCTTTATAATCCGTTTTCCATTTCTGCGGCATTGCGTGAAATCATTGCGGGCAGATGCTACAATGAAAACGATATTTTCCTCTTTCATGAACTTTGGCACAGTGCCATGCATCATGGTAGCTTTTCCTCAGTCTCTGCAGAGGAAACATTGGCAGGTATTAACGGGCGTTTGAAAAGCGCCCATGAAAGGCTGGACCGGTTGGATTGTCTGCTGCTGACTTTCGGCTCTGCCTGGGTTTATGAAAATGAAAAGACGGGAACTGTAGTTGCCAACTGTCATAAGCAACCTGAGTCCTGCTTTACCCGCCGTATGCTTTCTGTCAGTGAAATAGTATCTGACTACACCTCTTTGCTTTCCGGCTTGCTGGCGCGGATTCCCCGGTTGAAAGTGTTGTTCACCGTCAGCCCCATCCGCCACGTGCGTGACGGAATGCATGCCAACCAGCTCAGTAAAGCTACCTTGCTGCTTGCCGTGAACCAGTTGCAAGCCACTTTCCCAGAACATGTTTTCTATTTTCCGGCTTATGAGCTGCTGCTCGACGAGCTTCGTGACTATCGCTTCTATGCAGAAGACATGGTGCATCCTTCCGAAACAGCCATTCGCTATGTCTGGGAACGGTTTACCCGGTCGTGCATCTCTGCCGATGCGTTACGGATTATGGAAGAAAGTGAAAATATCCGTAAGATGTTGTCACATAAGCCATTTTATCCCGCTTCAGAAGAGTATAAGCGTTTTTTAGGACAAATTGTGTTAAAAATAGACCAACTTAACGGAAAATACCCGTACTTAGATTTCCAAAAAGAGAGAGAAATATGTCGTATTCGATTGAAAGCATAACCGAAAGTATTGGCGCACGGCGTATGGGAAACGCGCCGGCTACCATAGACTGGCTGCTCACTGACAGCCGTTCCCTGAATTTTCCTGAGGAAACATTATTCTTTGCCTTGACCACCAAGAGGAATGACGGTGCGCGCTATATTGCAGATTTATATGCCCGTGGAGTACGTAATTTTGTGCTTAGCGAAGAAAGCTTTAGATTAATGGACAATGGACAATTGACAATTGACAATGCTATGCAGCGTGATGATGCGCAGTCAATTGTCAATTATCTCATTGTTCCCAACCCGCTGAAAGCCTTGCAAAAACTGGCGGAACAGCATCGGAACCGGTTCCAGATACCGGTCATCGGTATTACGGGAAGCAACGGTAAGACTGTTGTGAAGGAATGGCTGCACCAGTTGCTCAGTCCGGAACGTGCCATTATCCGTTCTCCCCGCAGTTATAACTCCCAGATTGGAGTGCCTTTGTCTGTGTGGCAGATGAACGAACAGTCCGAACTTGCTATTTTTGAAGCCGGTATTTCCGAGCCGGGGGAAATGCGCGCTTTGCAGAACATCATCAAGCCTACCATAGGCATCCTGACCAATATAGGAGGGGCTCACCAGGAAAATTTCTTCTCGTTGCAGGAGAAATGCATGGAGAAGCTGACGCTTTTCAAGAATTGTGATGTAGTGATTTATAATGGTGACGATGAGTTCGTCAGCAACTGTGTGGCGAAGTCCATGCTGTCTGCACGTGAGATTGCGTGGAGCCGGAAGGATATGGAACGTCCTCTATATATAAGTAAGGTGGAGAAACGGGATGACTGTACAGTCGTTTCCTACCGCTATCTGGATATGGACAATACGTTTACTCTACCGTTCATAGATGATGCTTCCATCGAGAATTCGCTGAACTGCCTGGCCGCATGCCTCTATCTGATGCTTCCTGCCGAACAGATTACAGAACGTATGGCAAGGCTGGAACCCATCGCCATGCGGCTGGAAGTCAAGGAGGGAAAAAACAACTGTCTGTTGATTAACGACAGTTATAATTCTGACCTTGGCTCATTGGATATTGCACTCGATTTTCTTTACCGTCGTTCGCAAAGTAAGGGATTGAGGCGGACTTTGGTTCTTTCGGATATATTGGAGACCGGTCAGAACACGCCGACACTTTACCGACAAGTGGCACAGCTGGTAAACAGCCGTGGCATTGAACGCATCATAGGTGTAGGAAATGAAATATCTTCCTGCGCTGCACGCTTTAATATAGAGAAGACCTTTTATCCGGATACAGCGGCCTTGATACGTGCCATTCAGCGTGGGGAACTTCGCCTTGAAAACGAAATAATTCTGATTAAGGGTGCACGTAAGTTCGGTTTTGACTCCTTGACGGAAGTATTGGAGAAGAAGGTGCACGAAACCATTCTGGAGGTTAATCTTGGAGCGATGATTGCCAATCTGAACTATTATCGTGGCAAGCTGAAGCCGGAAACAAAGATGGTCTGCATGGTGAAAGCCTCCGCTTACGGTGCAGGTTCTTACGAGATAGCCAAGACTTTGCAGGAACATCATGTCGATTATCTTGCCGTGGCGGTTGCCGACGAAGGCTCCGAACTCCGCAAAGCGGGCATCACTGCGAATATCATTATCATGAATCCTGAGATGACTGCTTTCAAGACCATGTTCGATTACAAGCTGGAGCCCGAAGTATATAGCTTCCATCTGCTGGACGCTTTGATTAAAGAAGCGGAAAAGGAAGGTATCACAAACTTCCCCATCCACATAAAGCTGGATACCGGTATGCACCGCCTGGGGTTTGCTCCGGAGGATATGCCCCGGCTGATAGAACGGCTGAAGGGACAGAATGCCGTGATTGCCCGTTCCGTCTTCTCGCATTTGGTAGGGAGCGATTCGCAACAATTCGACAGTTTTACACGCCGGCAGATAGAAATGTTCGAGAAAGCGTCCATGGAATTGCAGGAGGCTTTTCCGCATAAGATACTTCGCCATATCTGCAATTCCGCAGGTATCGAGCGTTTCCCGGGGGCGCAATTCGATATGGTGCGCCTGGGTATCGGCCTCTATGGTGTCAATCCCATAGACAATTCCATTATGAATAATGTGAGCACGTTGAAGACTACCATCCTCCAGATACGTGATGTTCCCGAAGAGGATACGGTGGGGTATAGCCGGAAAGGGCATCTCACCCGTCCGTCGCGTATAGCGGCTCTTCCCATCGGTTACGCCGACGGCCTGAACCGCCATCTTGGAAATGGACATGCCTATTGTCTTGTAAACGGCCAACGGGCAGCCTATGTAGGGAATATCTGCATGGATGTCTGTATGATTGACGTAACGGACATCGATTGTAAGGAGGGTGACAGTGTGGAAATTTTTGGTGACCATCTGCCTATAACCGTTCTTTCCGATGTGCTCGAAACTATTCCTTATGAGGTGTTGACAAGCGTTTCTACGCGGGTAAAACGTATTTATTATCAAGACTGAAGATAGGGGTCAGGGATTAGGGATTAGGGATTGCGATAAAATTAATCCTTAATCCTTAATCCCTAATCCTTAATTTTCCTATCTTTGCATTATAATTAATCAGATATAACTATGACAAACTTACTTTTATTAGGCTTTCTGCCCAGCGGTTCCGAATGGATAATTATTGCATTGGTCATCTTACTGTTGTTTGGTGGTAAGAAAATTCCCGAACTGATGCGTGGTTTGGGCAAAGGGGTGAAGAGCTTCAAGGATGGTGTGAATGAAGCCAAAGAAGAGATAAACAAGGCTCAGGAAGATTTGGATAAACCGGCTGAAAAGAAATAAAAGGAACAAGGGTATTTACTATTTGACGATTTACTATTTACTATTTGATACTCTGAGAAGTTCAGGAGTATGGGTAGGCTTGTTGCCTTTTCCACAGCGCAGCCCAAATAGTAAATTGTCAAATAGTAAATCTCCACAGCGCAGCCCAAATAGTAAATAGTAAATTGTCAAATAGTAAATCCCTTTATGTCAGAAAAAGAACTAACCTTTTGGGACCACTTGGACGAGTTGCGCCGGGTGTTGTTCCGTGTACTCGGTGTGTGGTTTGTATTGGCTATCGGTTATTTTATTGCCATGCCTTATCTGTTTGACAATGTGATATTGGCTCCTTGCCATAACGACTTCATTTTCTATGACTTGCTGCGCTGGATAGGGCAGAGATTGGACTTGCAGGATGAATTCTTTACCCAGGAGTTTCATGTGAAGCTCGTCAATATCAATCTTGCCGCACCGTTCTTTGTCCACATGTCTACCGCTTTCTGGATGTCGGTGGTAACGGCTGCCCCTTATATTTTCTATGAAATTTGGCGCTTTGTAAGCCCTGCACTCTATCCAAACGAGCGTAAAGGGGTGAGGAAAGCGCTGGGTATAGGTACAGGGATGTTCTTCATCGGTGTGTTGCTGGGGTATTTTATGGTCTATCCGCTGACATTGCGTTTCCTTTCCACTTATCAATTGAGCGCAGCCATCGAGAATCAAATTTCCTTGAACTCGTACATCGACAATTTCATGATGCTGGTGCTTTGCATGGGACTGGCATTCGAACTGCCGCTGGTGACATGGCTGCTTTCCCTGCTGGGACTGGTGCACAAGACCTTTTTGCGGAAGTACCGCCGTCATGCTGTTGTCATCATTGTTATTGCCTCGGCCATCATTACTCCGACCGGTGACCCGTTTACCTTGACAGTAGTGGCGGTGCCGCTTTATCTGCTCTATGAGTTGAGTATCCTGATGATAAAGGATAAAAAGACTGATGATGAAGCGGAAGAAGTGGAGACAGAGGAATGATGGATTGTGAAATAAAGGAATATTTTAGTATATTGCTGGAAGCCTGCCACGTTGAGGAAATCTCCTTGGACGTGGCCTACCGGCAATTGCGCGAGTTGCTGGAGCGTTTGTGCCGTACACAGATGTCCGACGGCAGCTTGCAGATGACAGACCTTTCTGCACGTATCAGTTTCGTGGCTTCGAAGGCCGGACTTTCCACCGTGGAACAGAACCGTCTGCATACCTTCCGGCTGACCTCCAATGCTATTCTGAACCGCCAGGCGGAACCGCAACGTGAACAGTTGTTGCGTGATGCCAAGACACTGGCATTCTTTGTCAAGCGCTTGACGGGGGAGGAGATACCTGCCGAACTTTATCGCCTGCTACCCCGTGCGGATGCCACCTATATAGTGGCACCGCCTGTCAAAGAGCGGATAAAGCGCATGCGCGTCTGTTTTCAGTATGCCGATGATACTTATTTATATGTACTGCCCGTAGACACTGTGGCCGATGAGCCGTTGCGTGTCCGTTATAATGTACCTCAGATTAATGAAGAGTTTGCAGAAACCTGCCGGATTCTGTGGCGGCATGCCCAGGTCAATCTGCTGGATGTTACGGTGGACGAAGTCGGTATACTCACCCCTTCCTTTATTATACTTGAGCCCGATTACTTGATAGACATCAGTTCGCTTGCCGAATGCTTCAAGGATTACGGGCATCATCCTGCCAACTATATTCTGGCACGGCTCCAGTCGCCGGACAATACCCGTCCGTTACTGTTGGGTAATATTGCCAACCTCTTTCTGGACGAATGGATTCATGCCAAGGAAGCGCCCGATTATCTGGCATGCATGAAGAAGGCCTTCCGTTCTTATCCCATCGAGCTGGCAGCATGTGCCGACCTGCGCGACCGGGAGAAGGAAGCCGAATTCTTTTCCGATTGCAAGCGCCATTTCGACAATATCCGCCGGACGGTGACGGAGATATTCCGTGCATCCGGCTATGAGCTCGATAGGACTGATGCTGTGCTGGAACCCTCTTACATCTGTGAAGCATTGGGTTTGCAAGGGCGTTTGGACTACATGCAGCGGGATATGACCTCGTTCATTGAAATGAAGTCCGGTAAGGCGGACGAGTATTCCATCCGTGGTAAAGTGGAGCCTAAAGAAAACAATAAGGTGCAGATGTTGCTCTATCAGGCTGTGCTGGAGTATTCTATGGGAATGGACCATCGACGTGTAAAGGCTTATCTGCTCTATACCCGTTATCCGTTGCTTTATCCGGCGCGTCCTTCGTGGGCAATGGTGCGCCGTGTGATGGATGTGCGTAACCGGATTGTAGCCAATGAATATGGCATCCAGTTACGGAATAGCCCACAGTATACGGCAGAGCGCCTGAAAGACATCCATCCGGATACCTTGAATGAGCGCGGTTTGGACAATACCTTGTGGAAACGCTTCCTTTGCCCCTCCATCGATGCCGTAGCGCAACGCATCCGTTCGCTTTCGTCGTTGGAACAAAGCTATTTTTATACGCTCTATAACTTTATAACCAAGGAACTCTATACCTCCAAATCTGGAGATGTGGATTATGAAGGACGTACCGGTGCTGCCGCCCTCTGGCTTTCCACACTGGCTGAGAAATGTGAGGCAGGTGAAATTCTGTACGATTTGGCTATTTGCGAGAATCATGCGGCAGATGCGCATAAACCGTATTTGTCACTCAGAACGAAGCAAATGGTTGCTTCCCGGCAGGAGCGGGTTCTGCCCAATTTCCGTCAGGGTGATGCGGTGGTTCTTTACGAACGGAATACGGATACCGACAACGTTACCAACAAGATGGTGTTTAAAGGTAATATAGAGCGCATATCCGATAACGAGGTCTGTATCCGTCTTCGTGCCACTCAGCAGAATGCGGGTGTATTGCCTGCTGCTAGCCTTTATGCCATAGAGCACGACTATATGGACACCTCCTTTCGTAGCATGTATCTGGGACTTTCCGCTTTCCTTTCTGCCACTCAAAGACGGCGTGATTTGTTGTTGGGGCAGCGCCCTCCCGAGTTCGATGCTTCTTTGGATACTGGTATTGCGACCGCTCCGGATGATTTTTCGCGGATTATTCTGAAAGCGCAGGCTGCCCGCGACTATTTCCTTTTAATCGGTCCGCCGGGTACCGGCAAGACCTCTCGCGCGCTGCGGGGCATGGTAGAAGCCTTTTACCGGGAGGGGAAACAGATTCTACTGCTTTCGTATACCAATCGTGCTGTAGATGAAATCAGTAAGGCGCTGGCTTCCATTGAGCCTGAAATAGACTTTATCCGTTTAGGCAGTGAGTTGTCTTGCGATGACTCATTCCGCCCGTATCTGATTGAGAATGTGTTGGAACCTTGTGCCACTCGGCGGCAGGTGCAGGAGCGCATTGCCCGTTGCCGTGTTTTTGTCGGTACGGTTGCCACGCTTTCTTCCAAGACCGAACTTTTCCGGTTGAAGACTTTTGATGTAGCGATTGTGGATGAGGCTACCCAAATTTTGGAACCACAACTGCTGGGGTTACTCTGTACCCGCAATCCCGCAGGCGCGGATGCCATCGGCAAATTTATTTTGATAGGTGACCATAAGCAGCTACCCGCAGTGGTCTTGCAGTCGTCCGAGCAGTCGGAAGTGTGTGACGAAGCTTTGCAGGCTATCGGATTGTATAATTTGAAAGATTCCCTTTTCGAACGCCTTTATAGGAATCTCTCCAAGGAAAGTGCCAATCGCCAGGCATCAACCTCTCATTCTTCATCTTTTATCCCTCATCCCTCCTACGACATGCTCTGCCGTCAGGGTCGTATGAATATCGAGGTAGCTTTGTTTCCTAACCGGGCTTTTTACGGTGGTCTGTTGGAACCGGTTGGTCTGCCGCACCAGCAGGGAGAGCTGACTCTTGCTCCTGAGCTGTGTGATTGTGAGTTTGCCGGCTTGCTGACTCGTCGTGTCGCTTTTCTGCCTGCCGCAGTCGAACCGCCGGCACAGTCGGCCAAGATGAACCATTCGGAGGCGCGGATTGTGGCACGGTTGGCAGCGGCTATCTATCGGCAGTATGCAGCTGTTTCCGGTTTCAACCCGGCTGTCACTTTAGGTGTCATCACTCCTTATCGCAGTCAGATAGCCTTGATTAAGAAAGAGATTGCCGCTTTGGGTATTGCTCCTTTGGAGGATATATTGGTAGACACCGTGGAACGCTTCCAAGGTAGCGAACGGGATGTCATTATCTACTCTTTCTGTGTGAACCGGGCTTATCAGTTGAAGTTTCTGGCAAATATGACGGAGGAAAACGGTACTCGGATTGACCGGAAATTGAATGTAGCCCTTACTCGTGCCCGCAAGCAGATGTTTATGACAGGAGTGCCGCAACTATTGAAACTTAATCCTATTTATGCCGAGCTCTTGTCTGTAGTTTGCCATTCGTAACCGTCTTATTTAGTAAATCTTAAATATTTTCTGCTTCTTTATAGAGTTTATTAATAACGCTGTGTGAGATAAACCATTATCTTTGCATCACGTTTTTTTCATAGAGATTTAGATTTAAGGTTAGAAGAATTGTGGAAGTCGTGAGACTTCCCTTTTTTTCATCTTAAATTGTGTTCCATTTACAGTTTTTTGTTTTTGACTGTAATTGAACGAAGAAAAGCCATTTCGTGAGAAAAGGCTTTTTTTGTGCGGAGTTTGCAAGGCATGTAATGCAGTTTGCAAACTCCGCATGATTCTGAATATCTATATAGAGACTTCTGATTAGTCCACTATAATCGGTTTGTACTTCGGAACCAGTGCCTTCATGATGCACCAGCCTATCAGGTAGGACACTGCACATACACAGAAGATGATGAAATATCCGGCAGGCTTGCCCTGGAATCCAAGAAATACCATTTGTGTCTTGTCGGCATAGTCGAACAGCAAACCGGAACTCATGTTGATAAGGAATGAGCTGATACCGCCCGCCATACCTCCGATTCCCACAATGGTGGCAATGGTGCTCTTGGGAAACATATCACCTACCACAGAATAGATGTTGGCCGACCAGGACTGATGGGCAGCGCCTGCAATACCTATGATGATAATCGGGAACCAATAGGCTTGTTCGCCAAATACTTCCTTGTTGCCCAATGGCTGTGCAAACAATGCCAATAGCGGGAACAGTGCAAAGATGAACATGGCCTGCATGCGTGCGGCGTAGGGGTTCTTACCGGTTTTGTTGATAATGATGGTGGGCAATTTCCCGCCATAGACGGACAACATCGTGATGGCATAGAGCACAAAGATAAGCATCTGTGCCGTGGGAGTATCTGAGGAGAATCCGTAAACGTCCGAAATGTATGCGGGTGCCCAGAAGAGGAAGAACCACCATACACCGTCAGTCATGAATTTGCCGAAAAATACAGCCCAGGTTTGCGGATATTTGAAACATTGCAGGAAAGAAATGCTCTTTTCATCCTTGGTTGTCGGAGTAGTCGCCTTTTTATCCTCCTCATTGTCTTTGTCTTGTTCTATATATGCCAGCTCAGCTGCGTTTACGTGTGGATTTTCATCAGGTTTCTTGTACATGAATATCCACAGTCCCATCCAGATGAAACCCAATCCGCCGATAACGATAAAAGCCATTTCCCAGCCGTTGCCCACGCCCATGCGTTGGAAGTAGCGGGCCAGGGTAGGGATACACAATGGGGCTATCAGTGCTCCGATGGTAGAGCCGGCATTGAATATGGAAGTGGAGAAGGCACGGTCTTTCTTTGGAAAATATTCGGCAGTCACCTTGATGGCGGCAGGAAAGTTTCCTGCTTCACCGATGCCCAGTATGATACGGGCGGCAATGAAGTAGTAAACGCTGGTGATGGCTATGGTAGAGGCCAATGCACCGGTAGCGCTAATCATGTTGGCGGCATTTTCAATGCCGAGGGTCATTTCTGTGGCAAGTCCGCAGAGGGCGTGCATACAAGCGCCGATAGACCATACGGCAATGGCCCATAAATACCCTTTTTTCGTTCCCATCCAGTCGATGAAACGTCCGGCAAACAGATTGCCTAAGGCATAGACAATGGAAAAGATAGCTGTGATGTAGCCGTAGTGTGTATCGGTCCAGTGGAATTCGGGGGAGATGAAATCTTTCCAGGTCAATGAAAGAACCTGGCGGTCGAGGTAGTTGACGGTTGTCGCGAAGAATAGCATGGCGCAGATAATCCAACGGTAATTGGTCATCCGCCCTGCGGTGTTTTGAAATGTACTCATGATAATAGATTTATATTTTGATGCAAATGTAGGGGTTTGTGTGTTGTTCGAGGTGTAATATTGAGTAAAAAGGATGTAGAAAATGACAAAAATAGGCATGGATTATTTAAGTCCATGCCTATCGGACGTTGCAGGGCAACTTTATTTCATATCGATGTATTTGATTTCGTCTTTGTCGCTGTATTTCAGGTTTTCACCGCCCATACCCCAGATGAAAGTATAGTTGCTGGTTCCGGCAGCAGCGTGGATGGACCATTCGGGAGAAGTGATGGCTTGTTCGTTGTGCAGCCATATCAAACGTTCTTCCTGCGGTTCGCCCATCAGGTGACAGATAGCGTTGCCGGGTTTCAGGTTGAAGTAGTAGTAAGCTTCCATGCGGCGAGTGTGCGTGTGGGCAGGCATGGTATTCCATACAGAGCCGGGAGCCAGTTCCGTGAGTCCCATCTGCAACTGGTTGGTACCGCCGTCTTTCACTCTTTCCAGTACATCTTTCACAATCAGCTGGTTTACGATACGGTCGTTGCTGTCTTCCATTTTTCCATAATGGTCGGAGATGCCCAGTGCATATTTCTTGGGGTTGGCTTTCTGAAGCTTGGCATCGGTAGTAATCAGCTGAGTAACATAGGGCTTGTAGGCCGGAGCCGAGTTGATGTAGAACTTGGCGGGATTGGTAGCGTCGTTGCTCTTGAAGGTTACTTCCTTATTTCCGCAGCCTACGTAAAGTGCTTCCTTATACTTCATGGGGTATTCCTTACCGTCTACAGTAACCACTCCGTCACCACCGGTATTGATGACACCCAGTTCGCGGCGTTCGAGGAAGAATTTAGATTTCAACGGGTCGATTGTTTCAAGTACCAATTCTTTTGTTGCAGGTACTGCGCCACCGAAGATCAGACGATCGTACATAGAATAAGTAACGTTGATTTCGTTCGGAACCATAACTTTTTCCATCAGGAAGCTACTGCGCAAGCGGTTAGTATCATACGTTTTCACGTCTTGCGGATTGCAAGCCACTTGCATCTTGTAATTCACCTGGGCAGAAGCAGACATCGCTGCGATACCCAACATCATTGCAATTGCTAATTTTTTCATGTTTCGAATCTTTATTTTGGATTATATGATTACTTAATTGTTTACTGCATCTTTTGCATCATTTCTTGTCATACGGATACGGTTGTAGATTGCCATGCCCAATGCAAGTACTACAAGTATGGCAGGACCGATAATCTTCAGACTGTAAGTCAGGTGGAAGATACCCCAGCAGAAGAGGCTGGAAGCGAAGTCGAGCGCTCCGCCTTCAAAGCCGGCGGGGATATTTACCGTAGGGTCACCTGTAGCGGCATATACGTCTTTGGCAGCCATTGTGAAGAATCCGGCCAGTTCTGTAACGAAGTACAGACCTACGATCAATGCTACCAGTCCGATGATGAATGATTTCACTACATTGCCTTTGGTGATAGGCAGAATCATCGGGAATAAGTAGAACATACCCGCCAAAGAGGCCAGAGGCAAGAAACGGTTGCCCGGAAGAATGACTGCAAGGAAAATAGTAACAGGGATCAAAAGCAGAGATACAACCAGGGTTGTCGGATGTCCAATAACCCTGTCTCTTATACACATCTCCGAGCCCACGAGA
>ENA-UAEB01000482-UAEB01000482.1-human-gut-metagenome-genome-assembly--contig:-NODE-482-length-11663-cov-4.921950_pt1 | contig 11663 bp, 8 predicted proteins | sample MGYA00244273_ERZ654269 | MGnify/ENA primary metagenome ERZ654269 (study PRJEB26926, sample SAMN06165041) | human gut metagenome | biome: ENVO:00009003; feature: ENVO:2100002; material: ENVO:00002003...
GCTTTATAGTGTTAAATTGGATATAATATATTGTAAATATTCAAAACCACTATAGTGCGATTTTGAGAATGTGCGTGTGGTGATTCTGAATAGTTACAATAAAGAATTAGGAGATACACATAAATGCATTTTGATAAAGTTGGCTTTATAGGGCTCGGTCTGATTGGCGGCTCGATAGCCAGAAAAATGAAAGAAAATAATCCAAAGGTCTCAATTATCGCAACAGCCGGGCATCAACAGACCATAGATGATGCCTTTGGGCTTGGCCTGATAGATAATAATGAGCTTTTAGAGCTTAACTCTTTTAAAGACTGCGACGTAATCTTTCTGTGTGCACCGGTAAACAAAAATATCGAATACCTCACACAGCTTAAGGATATCATAAAGGATGACTGTATCATCACAGATGTAGGCAGCACCAAAACCCAGATTCATGAAAAGGTCATAGAGCTTGGTCTTGAGCGCAATTTCATCGGCGGTCATCCTATGACCGGCTCTGAAAAAACGGGCATACTCAATTCAGACAAGCAGCTTTTGGAGAACGCCTACTATATTATCACTCCTACTGCTGCAACTACTGAAGAAAATCAGAATGATTTCAAACAGTTTGTACTTTCACTGGGCTCGATAGCTCTCATTTTAGACTATAGGGAGCACGATCATGCTACCGCAGCCATCAGCCACCTGCCACATATGATTGCATACTCTCTTGTCAATCTGATTGAGCATATTGATTCCGAAAAAGAGACCATGAAAACTATCGCTGCCGGAGGCTTCCGCGATGTGACACGTATCGCTGCAAGCTCCCCTGTCATGTGGGAAAACATATGTGAGTCCAACAAAACACAGCTGCTCTCACTCATGGACCAGTATGAAGCCAATTTCCATAAGCTTCGCGAAATAATTGCAGAGGGCAGTTCTCAAAAGATGATTGATTATTTCCAGGATTCAAAGAATTACAGGGATTCACTCACACTGCCCGGTGCCAAAATCCGCAAGGATTTCCACGAGATATTTGTCGATATTGCCGATGAGGCAGGCGGTATTGCAGTGCTTGCAAGCCTTTTAGCCTTCAACGGCATCAACATCAAGAATATCGGCATCATAAACAACCGTGAGTTTGAGGAGGGTGTACTGCGCATAGAGTTCTATGACGAAGATGCTCTTGAATCGGCTATCAGCGTACTTAAAGAAAGAAACTATACTATTCACCGCAGATGATTTATCCTGTTATATGGTTTTAATACCAAAAACAAAGAGCCGTAAAACGAATTTGATTCGTTTTACGGCTCTTTTTATACCGTCCAATGCAGCACTGTTTACAAATAAACAGAAACCAATAACACTTTATTAATAGACGCTCTCCTCAAGTACCTCATAGAAATTCTCAAAAGTCTTGCGGCAGCAATAAGGGTCTATTATCTCAACCCCCTCTGCCTTAAGCCCCGGCAAAGTAAATGACATGGCTACGCGATGATCGTCATACGTTTTAATTTTACAGGGCTTAATACACTCTGCCGGATAAATCCTTAAGCCATTTTCAATTTCTTCAACCCTCACACCTAATTCAGCCAGGTTTTCCTCGATGGCTTTTATCCTGTCACACTCCTGCAGACGGATATGCGAAATGCCTTCTATCCCTACAGGTGCATTTGCAAACGGTGCAATCGCGGCAAGTGTCAGCGCCTGATCTGAGAATGTTGACAAATCCCAGCTTCCGCCATGTATATGAGCATTCTTTGGTGGCATACACACTATGCCGTCTGCCTCGTCGGAAATTGTGCAGCCCATATCCACAAGCACATCAAGAAATGCCACATCTCCCTGCAAGCTGTTCTGGTGCACCCCCATCACCTTTGACTTAACATGTAAAAGCGGGCTCATTGCATAAAAATAGCATGCAGCCGACACATCCGGCTCTATATCATAGTCTAAGCTTTCATACGCTGCTTTCTTAGGGATAATAAAGCTGTTATTCTTTTTGTCCTGCATCACATCAAGCCCAAACTGCTTCATCATAAGACGCGTCATCTCAACATATGCCATACCATGCGTTCCTGTGACATTAATCGTAAAGTTCTTTTCCATCACTATAGCCGAGATAAGAAGGGCACTCAAAAACTGACTGCTCTTGTCTACGTTTATATCAACAGTATCAGCATATTCCCCTGTATTTCCGATGGTAAAAGGAAAATGATATTCGTTCTCATCATACTCAATATGAGCTCCCAGCTTTTCAAGCGATACAAGCAGATCCTTCATAGGACGTTTCTTCATCTGCTCAGAGGACACTATATGGTATCTGCCCTTTGACAGTCCAAGAAGAGCTGTAAGAAAACGCGCAGCGGTACCTGCACTTCCCACATCTATCTCAGCTTCATTCTTTGGTATCCTGCCTCCAAAGCCTGTTATTGTTATTTCTCTTTTATCCTCATCCACCAAAACCGGAAATCCCAGACGAATCAGTGCATCTATAAAATGTCTCGAATCATCACTAAAAAGACACCCTTTTAAAACGCTGCGCCCGCTTGCGAGTGCAGCGATTAAAAGGGCCCTGTTTGTGATACTCTTTGAGCCAGGTACACTGGTTACTATATCATGTGGATGATTTACTTTTTTTACTTTATAAATCATTGAAAATCTGATAAATATCAATCTTGAGTGCATCAGTGTCTGTCATACCGATAAACACAGCACCATAGTGATATACTCCTTCTTCACTGTCTGTTCTTCGTACAATCTCGACAACCGCATCCACAACCTCCTTGGTCCAAATTTGGATCTTGGTGTCATAATATGTATGTATATCAAGAGGTACCTTTGCATTAAATCCTATACCGCTTCTGGAAATATCTGTGACATCCACATGACAATACTTAAGTGTTGTCACTCCGTCCTCATCCAGCCGCTCTAACTGTACCGATACATCAATGTCAAGTCTTTTATGTCTTCTCTTTTCTTCCATTCACTTTACCCCATCTATTATATTATTGACTAAGGGAACAAATTACCCTCAAACAACATATTAGTATATATGACTGATTTTTACAAGTAAAATTTATTCAGCTGTCTCATCGTCCATATGCATATCGTTTGTTATAAACATCGCATCACCAAAGCTGAAAAACCTGTATCTTTCCTCTACAGCCTCTTTGTATGCATTGAGGACATGCTCTCTGCCTGCTAATGCTGACACAAGCATGACAAGTGTAGACTGTGGCAGATGGAAATTTGTAATCAGACAGTCAATCACCTTAAAGCTGTATCCCGGATAAATAAAGATATCCGTCCATCCGCTGCACTCTTTTAGCATGCCGTTTTCATCGGATGCTGCCTCTAAGGTACGGGTGCTTGTAGTGCCGACAGATATTATTCTGCCGCCATTTTTCTTTGCATTATTAATCTTGTCTGCAGCCTCCTGTGACACCATGTAAAACTCAGAATGCATATGGTGATCAAGCACATTATCCACCTTTACCGGTCTAAACGTGCCAAGCCCCACATGTAAAGTCACCTCTGCAATATCTACCCCCTTATCCTTTACCTGCTGTAAAAGCTCCTTTGTGAAATGCAGTCCTGCCGTAGGCGCAGCGGCCGAGCCGTCATACTTTGCATATACTGTCTGGTAGCGGTTCTTGTCCTTTAGCTGATGTGTGATGTATGGCGGCAATGGCATCTGTCCGAGCTTATCAAGTATCTCCTCAAAAATACCCTCATAACTGAACTGAATCAGCCTGTTTCCATCATCAACCACATCTATTACTTCACCTGTTAAAAGTCCGTCACCAAATATAATCTTTGTGCCCGGCTTTGCCTTTTTACCCGGCTTTACAAGAGTCTCCCATACGTCATTTTGTCTGCGCTTTAGAAGAAGTATCTCTATCTTTGCCATAGTTCCTTCCTTCACGCCAAACAGACGTGCAGGAATGACCTTTGTATTATTGAGCACAAGGCAGTCGCCCGGTCTTAAATATTTAACAATCTCCTTGAACACATGATGGCTGACTTCTCCTGTCTTCTTGTCAAGCACCATGAGTCTTGAGCTGGAGCGGTCCTCCAGAGGATCCTGTGCTATTAGCTCCTCCGGAAGATCATAATCAAAATCTTTTACGTCCATAATTTTCCTATTCCTAACACTATACTAACGTCTAACCACGAAGTGTGATACCTGCAGTCTCTTTAAGATGAGCAAGTATATCCTTTACAAAGCCCTCGACCTTCTTAGTCTTAAGCTCCTCATCCTTTGGTGTAAATACTACACTGTACGCCATGCTCTTCTTATTCGGAGGAAGCTGTACACCCTCGTAAACATCAAACAGTGTAACATCTGAGACATAATCACAGGCTTCCCTGATACCGTTTTCAATCTGCTCACATGTGATATCCTTGTCCACAACAAAAGCAAAATCTCTCTTCTCATCATCAAATTTTGAAATTGGAGTAAATACTCTGTCCTTTCCATACCACTGTGAAAGAACTCTTAAGTCAAGCTCCATTACATATGCCGGTACTCTCATATCAAGCTCATCGCATATCTCATATCTTACCTGACCGAGATATCCGATTTTTTGTCCGTCACAGAATACCTCTGCGGTCTGATATGGATGAAGGAATGGCTTTTGAGCCGGCTTGTATGTAAACTTCACATCAAGCGCATCTGCTACAGTCTCAGCCAGTCCCTTTATAGTAAAGAACGATTCATCCTCACCGAATACGCCTGCGCAAAGTGTCTCTCTCTCATCCGGATACTCTGTAAGCGGAAGCTCCTTTGCGATAAAGATATTTCCCAGCTCAAAGATTCTTCCCTCCAGGATTCCCTTCTTCTGGTTTCTTGCTATGGCATAAAGCATCTCAGAAGCAAGTGTTGTTCTCATAAGCGAGAGGTCAACATTGATTGGGTTTATAAGCCTGATAGCATGTCTTTCAGGTGCATCCTCCGGGAATCTGAGCAAATCAAGATCAGCAGGTGAGAAGAATGAGTAATGTATTCCCTCATACGCGCCTGCTGCACAGAGCACCTCTTTTATCTTGCGCTCTGTCTGCTGTCTAAGGTTGAGTCCTCCGAGTGTAACCTGTGCCGTAGGCATGAATGCAGGAATGACGTGGTCATAGCCATACATACGGATAACCTCCTCGGCAACATCCGGATAATCCTCCATATCCTCACGATATGCAGGAATCATGAGTGTCAGCTCATCGCCGCTTACAACCGGTGCAAAGCCTAAATTTGTGAGTATTCTCACAATATCCTCTGTAGGTACCTCTATTCCAAGCACACCATTAACCTTTGCAATAGAAACCTTCATCTCTTTTGGCTCAAGTGAGTTTCCAGTAGTCACCTCAACGTGAGTTGAAGAAACCTTACCACAGCCAAGCTCCTCCATCAGGTGAAGCGCTCTCTTCATGGCCATGGCTGTTGTGTACTCGTTTACACCCTTTGAGTAAAGTGCACTCGAATCAGATGACTGTCCCAGCGCACGTGAGCTCTTTCTGATATTATCTCTTGCAAATTTTGCAGACTCAAACATTACCTCTGTGGTTCCGTCGTTAATCTCAGAGTTTAAGCCGCCCATGATACCGGCGAGCGCAACTGGCTTCTTTCCGTCACAGATAACGAGGTTATTGCTGTTTAACTCAAATTCCTTCTCATCAAGTGTGACAATTTTCTCTCCATCGTTTGCACGTCTTACTACAATCTCATCTCCCTCAAGGTATGAGTAATCAAAAGCATGCATTGGCTGTCCGAGCTCTTTTAAAATAAAGTTAGTGATGTCTACCACATTTGAAATAGAGCTTATTCCGACAAGTGCAAGACGTTTTCTCATCCATGCCGGTGACTCAGAGATTTTTACATCATGTACATAGTGAGCTGTGTAGCGAGGGCAGATGTCCTGTGCCAGGACAGATACCTTGAAATTTTCCTTCTTAACATCATCAGCAGTATAGTCAAGTGCAGGCTCCTTAAGCTCTTTTCCCAAAACAGCAGCAACCTCTCTTGCCATGCCATATATACACTGGCAGTCAGGTCTGTTTGCTGTGATTGCAATATCAAAAATCCAGTCATCAAGGCCGAGGATAGGTTTTACATCATCTCCCGCCTTAGCATCCTCAGGTAAAACCAAAAGTCCGTTGTAGCCTGCACCCGGATAGAGGTCTTCATTTAAGCCAAGCTCTACGCCTGAGCATAACATTCCATATGAATCATATCCACGCAGCTTGCCCTGCTTTATCTCCATCACGCCCTCTATTGTAACGTGATCCTTTGCTGTGGCATATACTGTGGCACCGATAAGTGCGAGAGGATATTTGCCCCCTGCCTTTACATTGTCCGCTCCACAGCAGATCTGGAATGTGCCATGTGCTCCGGCATTTACCTGACATAGACTCAGGTGTGTCTCAGGAATCGGCTCACATTTTTCTACAAGGCCGACTACTACGTTTGAGATATCCTTTCCCACCTCATATGATTCCTCAACCTCGAAACCACATGAGAATAATTTTTCCTCTAACTCCTTTGGTGTTACATCTATATCTACATAATCTTTTAACCAGCTAAGTGGTGTTAACATAATTTTTGCCTCCTGTTATATATTCAAGAAAAATGAATCTAGTTGTCATCAATCTGGTCTAATACCCTAAGGTCTGACTCGAATAAAAGCTTGATGTTGTTAATTCCGTATTTGAGCATTGCAATACGCTCAAGACCGATACCAAATGCAAAACCACTGTACTCATTTGTGTCTATGCCACAGCCCTCAAGCACCTTTTTATTTACTACGCCTGCACCAAGCACCTCAATCCAGCCTGTGCCCTTGCATAAAGAGCAGCCCTTGCCGTGGCACTGGAAGCAGCTTACATCAACCTCTACAGACGGCTCTGTAAATGGGAAGTATGAAGGACGAAGACGTGTTGTGACATTCTTTCCGAACATCTTCTTTACAAGCTGGTCAAGCATACCCTTTAAATCGCAGAGTGTGATGCCCTTATCTACCACAAGTCCCTCCATCTGTGTGAACATAGGAGAATGTGTCGCATCATCATCCGAACGGAAAACCTTACCCGGTGAAACAACCTTGATAGGCGGCTTCTTTGCTTCCATAACGTGAATCTGTCCTGCTGAGGTCTGTGTACGAAGTAAGAACTCAGGTGATAAGTAGAATGTATCCTGCATATCACGCGCCGGATGATCCTTTGGAGTATTTAAAGCTGTAAAATTATAGTAATCATTCTCGATTTCAGTTCCCTCGTAAACCTCAAAGCCCATAGATGTGAAAATCTCCGAGAGCTGGTCCTTTACCTGTGTTACAGGATGAAGATTACCCTTTTTGCTTCTCTTTGCAGGCATAGTGACATCTATTTTCTCGCTCTCATACTTGCGCTTAAGTGCCTCTGCCTCAAATTTCTTAACCTTCTCATCAAGAAGCTTCTCAACTGCCTCACGTGTCTCATTGACCCACTGGCCTACCTTTGGTCTCTCATCAGGAGCAACATCCTTCATGCCCTTTAAGACTGCTGTGAGCTCACCCTTCTTTCCAAGAATTGCAGCACGCACATCATTTAATTTTTCAAGACCGTCAGCCTTATCAATTTCAGCAAGTGCTTTTTCTCTGATCTGTTGAATTTTGTCTCTCATCGAATTTCACCTCATAATATTTTTCTTAATTTGCATAAACTCGTAAATCCAAGCTTGAATTCGCCGTTTATGCGATAAAAAACGCCCCTGCATGGCTATTAAACCATGCAGGGACGAAAATTCCGCGATACCACCCTGATTTCCATTGAAGAAATATCCAATGGACTCTCATTGATATGTGTAACGTACATAACACGTCATGAACTACTGTGCTTCATCCATGCAGCTTCAGTGTGAACTTCAATCAATAGCCTTTTTGTAAGACTGCTTTCAGCCGATGACAATCTCTCTCTGGTCAAAGTACTATAATCTACTATGCACCTTCATTGCTTTTATTATATATAGCTGCGACATATATATCGCAAATGCTTATTTCTTAATAACACATAAGTCATTTTAGCACAATCTCTATATTTTGCAAGTAGAAAATTTTTCTATTTTCTTTATATTTTATTTCTAAGCCCCTTAGGATAATGGTTTTTAACCTGTGCACCATTCACCTTGCCCCAGCCGGCCGGATATCCATCTACACATACAAGTGCCCAGCCCTTTTTGCATTCAGCCGCCTGCTCATCAGATAACATAACTGACTGACCATTGAAAAAGCCGATAGTCTGCGGATTGTCACATGTAAGCTTTACTACGTTTTTAGCATCATTTAGCTTAAGTGCAAGTGCCAGCGAATGCGACGGCTCAAAGCGCTGTTTTTTAAACTCTCCTATATGAAGCCCTGCTCGCTGCACCTTAAGCCCTTTAATATCAACTTCCATATCAGGCAGCCTGTAGAGCTGCTCCCCAAACATGACAAGCCTTGAGTTTTTTATCCATGCTGCCATATCCTCTGATATGGTCTCATCAAGAAACTCTGAGAGAAGCTTCATATTTTCTTTTGTAAGAGCCGGCTTCGTTTCATTTTTCCTGTTCTTACTATTTTTGTTCTTTTTGGTTTTCCTGTCAGCTTTAAGGCCCGTGTCCACACCGCCTCTTCTCACAAGCTTTGCCACAAAATGCCCCTCTCCGTCCACCTTATGCGGCCAGAAGCGCTCCATTTCTTCAAGTGTAAAATCAGGATGTCTCTCCAAAAAATACTCAATTACATCCTCATTTTCTTCCTTCGAGAAGGTGCAGGTGCTGTACACTATCGTACCTCCCGGCTTAAGCATCACCGCAGCATTATCCAGTATTTCCTTCTGCCTTGCCGCACAGATTGCCACATTTTCCATGCTCCACTGCTCTATTGCCTCAGGCAGCTTTCGAAACATTCCCTCTCCTGAGCAAGGTGCATCCACCTGTATAGCATTAAAAAAGCCTGGGAAATGTGAAGCAAGCACAAAGCTGTCCTCATTTGTCACAATCGCATTTTTGATTCCCATACGCTCTATATTCTGCGACAAAATCCGGCTTCTTTGTGTATTAATCTCATTTGATACCAAAAGTCCGCTGTCTCCTAAATATGTGGCAAGCTGTGTGCTCTTTCCGCCGGGTGCCGCACACAGGTCAAGCACTCTCATACCCGGCTTTGGAGCTAAAAGTGCAGCCGCCGACATGGCACTTGGCTCCTGTATGTAGTAAAGCCCCATCTCGTGATAAGGATGCTTCCCCGGACGCACATTCTCATCAAAGTAATATGCCTCATTTGCCCACGAAACCTTTTTATCTGAGGATATTTTAAGTGTTTTCAATATCCGCATTCTTTCTTCCTGGCTTTGTACCTTTAATGTATTAAATCTGAGCGCCTGAAATCTGTTATTGTCATAGCTGTATAAGAAATCATCCCACTCATCACCCAGAAATGCCTTCATCTTTTTTTCAAACTCTATCGGTAAATTCATTGTCAAATCCTCTTGTTTTCTTACGAAATAATTACAATGTATCTTACTATCACACACATAGTCATGTATCTAAGCACTTCGATATTACCACATTTCTACTATCCATGCTATCAATTTTTTTAAACGTAAAAATTCACCTTTAAATCGGCTATAGTGGCTGCTAAATATAATAAAATCCCGAAAGTTATAATAATTGAGACATATCACTGCTCACTGCGTACACTGCTTATATCCACCACTGTCACATCCTTATAATAATATCCGATTATATCCTTATAGCCGCTTCCTGCCTTTGCCAGCTTGTCTGCCCCATACTGGCTGAAGCCTATTCCATGGCCAAAGCCTCCGCCGGACAGTGTATAGTGACCATTTGCACCGGCACTCACACTAAAGCAGGCGCTTGGTATCATCGACATATTCTCCCTCACAGAGCCATCGTTTAATGTAACTTTTTTCTGATAATGCCCTAACGCCTTTCTTATATCATTCTCCGCCGTAAAGGTCTGCGATTTGTTTCCATAATTTATTGTGAGCGAAAGTACATACCCAGCATCCGACGTCTTATCGACAGAAATACCTGTTGCTGTGCCATACTGAGGATCATTGTATGCCGATAAATCAAGCTCCGAGGTCCATCTGTAGTATGGCGAATTGTCATCCACCGACTCCACCTTGTGTATGAAATCCGGTGTACTCGAAGACCATACCTCCATATCCTCTGTTTTTCCGGCAGATGTAGAAAAATAATAACATGTTATTAAGCTTCCTCCACATGAGACAACCTGTCCTGCTGTAGCTTTTACAGCCTCATCGGTCGACTGCTTTGTTTCTGAAGCGTTATAGACCTGAAAAGCCGTGGTATTGTCAATATTTGCTCCGTATAGCGCATACTGTGTATTTTTCATCTGTGAATATACAAAGGTTCTTGCGCAAACAGCCTGAGCCTTAAGCGCCTCTGCATCAAATGTATACGGCATCTCCGACGGCAGCACATAGCGCACATATGTCTCCACATCGACTGTATTCACCGCCACAATGCCTTCCTCTGTCCCGATAAACTCAAATGAGCCCGGATAGCTCTTACCGTTTATGCTGACATAATTGTCCGCTGAGCTCACCTTTATCTTACTTTTCTGTACGTTTGCCATATATGCTCCCACATCATCAATAGCATTGCTGCCACAGTCGGCATCATCCACATAAAGGTTAGACGCTGCACCTGCTGCAATTGTGGGAAACTCATCCTTTCCATCGTTTTTTATAAGCACCCTTATGTATGTAAGGTCTGGTGCCTGTCTTCTGACGATGGCACATATCCTGCCGGAATCAAGTATGTAGGAAAGTGTTTCACTTCCGATTATCAGGTCAGAAACCGCAATTTCCTTAGGTGAAGTGCCTGTCTCATCATACACCGGCAGCTCGCTTGATTGCATTGGAATGTCACCCTGCCCTGCAATCTGCATGGTACCGTCTCCGTACGACAGCATCACACCTGATATATCATCCGGCTTTATCTGTATCTTTTTGACCTTAGAGCCACTGATTTCAATATCACAGACACCTGTAAAGTTCTCTTCCATGGTACCCTTTGCCCTGTATAGATCTCCATCACATATGAAAATCAGCCTTCCATCGTCATTTGACACAATATATGCATTCTCATACACCATATCCTTTGTCACTGCCTTCGCCTGTTTTACAAGTGCCCCCTTTTCCTTTTGCGCCATAACAATTGCAAAAACAATAACCACGCATACCACGGTTATCGCAAGCATTATCCAGACCATCTGATTCGGCTTTTGCCGTCTTCGTCTTCTATTTGCCAAATTTCTGTTCTCCTTAACACCCAAATAGTGGTTACTGCTCAAAAAATGGGAGCTGCAAAAACAGCTCCCTTTATCATCTGTACCTAAGAATCCTTTGTGCTTTAAAAATCTTTTGTATCTCATAAATCTTTTGTGCATCCGGAGTTCTTTTGTACATTATTATTCTTTTGTAAGAACCCAAAATGCCGGTCCTGTAATTTAGACTCCTAGCGCTCTTGCTAGGTGGGTAACCGCAGTCTGCCTTCTGCCTTCCGCTGCATAATGACGACCTGACATCCAACAGCTCATATAGGAATCCCATTTAAAGTAAATGTAGGTTCTAAATACACAGGGTTGTCGAACATCTCAGGTATCTTTGTAAATTCATTATAC
>ENA-UAEB01000493-UAEB01000493.1-human-gut-metagenome-genome-assembly--contig:-NODE-493-length-11489-cov-4.644306_pt1 | contig 11489 bp, 10 predicted proteins | sample MGYA00244273_ERZ654269 | MGnify/ENA primary metagenome ERZ654269 (study PRJEB26926, sample SAMN06165041) | human gut metagenome | biome: ENVO:00009003; feature: ENVO:2100002; material: ENVO:00002003...
GAGATTGCCTCTTGTCTCGTGGGCTCGGAGATGTGTATAAGAGACAGGTCAATAGTATTTTTATATTTTTTTAAATTCTTTTATTGAAGTCTCGTACAGATTGTTTCCTTCACTGTCTATTACCACAATTACCGGGAAATCTTCTACGTATATCTTTCTTATTGCCTCTGCACCGAGATCATCATAGCAGATTACTTCTGATGATTTTATGCATTTTGAAAGGAGAGCGCCTGCTCCACCGACTGCGGCAAAATACACTGCTTTATTGCGAATGACTGCATCTATTACTTCTTTTGATCTTTTTCCTTTGCCAATCATTGCTTTTTCACCTAAATCAAGCAGTCTTGGGGCATATTTGTCCATTCTTGTTGCTGTTGTAGGTCCGGCTGAGCCAATTGGACGTCCATCTCTGGCCGGTGATGGTCCCATATAATAGATTGTCGAATCCTTTATATCTATTGGCAGTTCTTCTTTACGGTCCAGCGCCTCTATCATTCTTTTGTGTGCAGCATCTCTTGCCACATACATTTCACCTGTTATGTATACATAGTCTCCTGATCTCAGGTCTTTTGTTATTTTCTGTGTGATTGGAGTTGTTATATGTTTTTCCATTTTTTTCTCCTGATTCTTTTATTTTTACTGTATTTTTATTTTTCCAGCATAATATAACCTGTAACAATTATAGCTTTTTAATTACACTTCACATTTCACTATTTCACTATAGCTGTAACAATTAAAATTGCCATTTTCTTTCTTCTTCTATGCAGTAATTCTTTACAATTCCTTCACTACATGGCGGTTTACGTGACAGCAAATATTTACCGCAACCGGCAATCCTGCAATGTGGGTTGGATATGTGTTTATGTTTACTGCGAGGGCAGTAGTGCTTCCGCCGAGTCCTCCGGGTCCTATACCCAGATTATTAATTTTTTCAAGCATCTCTTTTTCAAGCTCTGCCACATACTCTATGTCTGAATGTGTGCCTGCTTCTCTTGTCAGCGCTTTTTTTGCCATTATTGCGCATTTTTCAAAGGTTCCACCGACTCCGACTCCGACAACCATAGGAGGACATGCGTTTGGCCCTGCATCTGAAACTGCTGTCAGAATCGCATTTTTTACTCCCTCTATACCATCTGCCGGCTTTAACATAAATACACGACTCATGTTTTCGCTTCCAAAACCCTTTGGTGCAAAGGTTATTTTGACTTTGTCGCCGGAAACTATTGAGTAATGGATGACTGCAGGTGTGTTGTCCTTTGTATTTTCCCTGATGAGAGGATCCTTTACAACTGATTTTCTCAGATAGCCGTCTGTGTAGCCCTGTCTGACTCCTTCATTTATGGCATCCTCCAATACTCCTCCCGTAAAATGGACATCCTGGCCTATTTCTATGAAAAAAACTGCCATTCCGGTATCCTGACATATCGGTATCATATCCTCGCCTGCTATTTTTAAGTTTTCTTGTAGCTGGTTTAATATTTTTTTACCTAAAGGTGATTCTTCATTTGCTGTTGCAGCTTTAAGTGCCTTGTCCATGTCCGGCGAAAGAAAATGATTTGCCTGTATGCACATTTCCTTTATTGCAGCTGTTATTTCTGAAACGTTTATTTCCCTGATCATTTCTTTTCCTCTCTTTTTATTCTCTGTATTTTAAATTCCGGCACCTTTTATCCACAATTCAATATTATTTTTTGTGTTTTTGTGGATAAACATATTTATTTTTCCGTATTATGTTTATTTATTACTTTCAAAGTCTCTGAAAACGCAAATATGATGCATAGTGCTTGCATGTAAACATTTTTTCGCAATAAGGCTCGAATAGTATCACCACATTCGCAAAAAGCAGGATCTTATGACCCTGCTTTTATGAATTTAGTTATGCTTCTGTGTTATTTTCGATAGCTTCGGCATGTGAATTATTATTCTCTGCTGAGTCTTCGTCACTATTTCCTGATTCGTCAGTCTCTGCCTTAGCTTCCTCAGGTGGCATGAGAGTCTTATCCTCTACTACCTTTGCGATGCTGGCTACGCTCACGCCTTCTTTCAGGTTGATAAGCTTGACACCTGTTGTGATTCGTCCAAGCACTGTTACATCACTTACCTGGATTCTGATGATAATTCCCTCTGTTGTGATTAGCATGAGCTCGTCATCGTTTTCAACTGATTTGACTCCCACGAGATTGCCTGATTTTTCTGTAATCTTGTAGCATTTTACTCCCTTACCGCCACGGTTTTGTGTAGTAAATTCGTCAATTCGTGTACGTTTTCCAAGGCCGTTTGATGATACTAAAAGCACTGCCTCACCCATTGATGCGGTCTGCATTGCGATTATTACATCATTTGGTGCAAGATTCATTCCGATAACACCCATGGTTGTACGGCCTGTTGAGCGCACATCTGTCTCCTTGAATCTGATACACTGTCCGAATTTGGTGAAGAGCAAAATATCCTCTGAATTGTCTGTGACCTTGACCTCTATGAGTTTGTCGTCCTCGCGCAGATTGATTGCTGCAAGTCCGTTCTTTCGGATATTCTCATAATCCTTTATCGGCGTTTTCTTGACTATTCCGTTTCTTGTAGCCATGAACAGATACTTGTCATCCTCGTATTCTTTGATTGGAATCATGGCTGTTATTTTCTCGTCAGGCTGAAGAGGTATGAGATTGATGATGGCTGTGCCTCTTGATGTGCGGCTAGCCTCCGGTATCTCATATGCCTTGATTCTGTATACTCTTCCTGTATTTGTGAAAAACATCAGGTAGTGGTGTGATGTGGTCATGAGCATCTCGACGATATAATCATCCTCGATTGTCTCCATTCCCTTTATTCCCTTGCCACCGCGGTGCTGAGCCTTGAAATTGTCAGTGCTCATGCGCTTTATGTAGCCTACCTTTGTCATTGTTATGACTGTATTTGTCTCAGGAATGAGATCCTCCATCGACATATCATACTCGTCATAGCCTATCTCTGTCTTTCTGTCGTCGCCGTATTTATCTGCAATTGCGATGATTTCCTCCCTGATTACTCCAAGAAGCTTTTTCTCATCGGCAAGAATTGCCTTTAACTGCGCAATCTGAGCCATGAGCTCCTTATACTCAGCCTCGAGCTTTTCTCTTTCCAGACCTGTCAGAGCCCTAAGACGCATATCAACAATTGCCTGTGACTGCTCATCAGTCAGGCCAAATCTCTCCATCAATCTGGTCTTTGCCTGCTGTGTAGTCTGGCTTGAGCGGATAATACTTATTACCTCGTCTATGTTGTCCTGGGCAATAATGAGACCCTCTACAATATGTGCCCTGGCCTCTGCCTTGTCGAGATCAAACTTTGTACGTCTGGTCACTACATCCTTCTGGTGGATGAGATAGTAATTGAGCAGGTCGTATAGATTTAATACCTTTGGCTCTCCGTTTACGAGTGCAAGGTTTATCACTCCAAACGTATCCTGGAGCTGTGTATGCTTGAAAAGCAGATTTAAAACTACACTCGGATTCACATCACGGCGGAGTTCTACCACGATTCTCATTCCCTCACGGCTTGTCTCGTCGCGGAGGTCTGTTATTCCATCTATCTTTTTGTCCTTATGAAGCTCGGCTATTTTCTCAATAAGACGAGCTTTGTTTACGTTGTATGGAAGCTCTGTCACTACAATTCTGTTTTTGCCGTTTTCCATCGGCTCGATATTGGTGACAGCACGGACTCTTATTTTGCCACGGCCTGTTCTGTAAGCCTCTTTGATGCCACTTGTTCCGAGAATTATGCCGCCTGTAGGGAAATCCGGTCCCTTTACCACATCGATAAGCTCATCAATTGTGGTTTCTTTGTCCTCGATATCGTTGTCGATAAGGCGCACTACGGCATTGACCACTTCACGCAGATTGTGAGGTGGGATATTGGTTGCCATACCTACCGCAATTCCTGTGGTTCCGTTTACTAAAAGGTTTGGATATCTTGATGGGAGCACTGTCGGCTCTTTTTCTGTATCATCAAAGTTTGGCTCAAAATCTACTGTATTTTTGCCGATATCCTTGATTAATTCAAGAGAAATCTTTGAGAGTCTTGCCTCTGTGTATCGCATGGCGGCGGCTCCGTCTCCATCGACTGAACCAAAGTTTCCATGACCGTCCACGAGTGTGTATCTCATAGACCAGTCCTGTGCCATATTTACGAGTGCTCCATAGATTGAGCTGTCTCCGTGTGGATGGTATTTACCCATTGTATCACCGACAATACGCGCACATTTTCTGTGTGGCTTGTCAGGTGTATTTCCGAGCTCGACCATAGAGTAGAGTACTCGCCTCTGAACAGGCTTTAATCCGTCCCTGACATCAGGGAGGGCACGGCTTGCAATAACGCTCATCGCGTAATCTATGTAGGAGCTCTCCATTGTTTTTTTCAAATCGACCTGCTGTATCTGGTCAAAAATTTTGTCGTCCACTTAAATTACTCCTCCCTGCTAGATGTCAAGATTTGTTACATACTTGGCATTAGCTTCAATAAATTCTTTTCTTGGCTCTACCTTATCACCCATCAGTGTGGTAAATGTCACATCAAGCTCAGATGAATTTTCTCCGTCTATCATGACCTGTTTCAAAATTCTGTGGTCAGGATCCATTGTTGTCTCCCAAAGCTGATCAGCATCCATCTCGCCAAGTCCCTTGTATCGCTGGATCTTGTTATTATTGTCACGGCCTATGTCATTTAAAATCTGCTTGAGCTCGTCATCATCGTAGGCATACCATACACCCTTGTTTTTCTCCACCTTGTAAAGTGGCGGTGTGGCCAGGTATACATGTCCCTCCTTGATCAGATCAGGCATGAATCTGTAGAGGAAGGTGAGCATGAGAGTAGCGATGTGAGCACCGTCTACATCGGCATCTGTCATGATGATTATCTTGTCATAACGCAGCTTTGTTATATCAAAATCCTCATGGATTCCTGTTCCGAATGCTGTAATCATGGCTCTGATTTCTGCATTGTCATATATACGGTCAAGTCTTGCCTTTTCAACATTCAGTATCTTGCCTCGCAGAGGTAAAATTGCCTGTGTAGCACGGCTTCTTGCTGTCTTTGCAGAACCGCCGGCTGAATCTCCCTCGACTATGAAAATTTCACAGTTTTTAGGATCCTTGTCTGAGCAGTCAGCAAGCTTGCCTGGCAGAGTACCTCCATCGAGAGAGGTCTTTCTTCTGGTCAGGTCTCTTGCTTTTCTTGCGGCCTCTCTGGCTCTCTGTGCTAAAAGTGATTTCTCACAGATATTTTTGGCTACATCAGGATTCTGCTCGAGGAAATATGTGAGCTTTTCCGATACAACTGCATCTACGGCTCCTCTGGCCTCACTGTTTCCAAGCTTCTGCTTTGTCTGTCCCTCGAACTGAGGCTCCTCAATCTTGATACTGATGATTGCGGTAAGTCCCTCACGGATATCATCACCTGTCAGAGCCGGATCTGAATCCTTAAGTATCTTTTTCTCACGCGCATAGGCATTGAAGGTCTTTGTCAAGGCATTTCTAAAGCCTGCGAGATGAGTACCTCCCTCAGGTGTGATTACATTGTTTACAAAGCTGAAGGTTGAATCATTAAACGAATCATTGTGCTGTAATGCAACCTCTACATAAACACCGTTTTGTGTTCCCTCACAGTAGATTACCTCATCATAGAGAGCCTCTTTGCCACGGTTAAGATACTCGACGAACTCCTTGATTCCGCCCTCATAGTGGAATACATGATTGTGATGGCTGTTCTCACGCACATCCTTTAAAGTAATCTTAAGTCCTTTTGTGAGGAAGGCTGTTTCTCTGAGACGCTGCTTTAAGGTATCGTAGTCATACACTGTCTCCTCAAAAATCTCCGGATCCGGCAGAAAATGCACCTTTGTGCCATGAAGCGACTCGTCACACTGTCCAACAATCTTTACTGTATCGTCTGTTTTGCCACGCTTGTAGCTTTGTCTGTAAATATTTCCGTCCTTGTAGACCTCAACTGTCAGCCATGTGGAAAGAGCATTTACTACAGATGCACCAACTCCGTGCAGACCGCCTGATACCTTATAGCCTCCACCTCCGAATTTACCACCTGCGTGAAGCACTGTAAAAACGACCTCAAGTGCTGATTTTTTTGCTTTATGATTGGTTCCGACCGGGATTCCTCGTCCATCATCCTGTACTGTTATGGAATTGTCTTCCTCGATTGTAACCTCAATATTTTTACAATAACCGGCTAAGGCCTCATCAACTGCATTGTCCACTATCTCATAAACCAGATGATGAAGTCCTCTCGAAGACGTACTGCCGATATACATACCCGGTCTTTTTCTGACTGCCTCAAGACCCTCAAGTATCTGAATCTGGTCAGCTCCGTATTCCTGATTGTTCTGCTGTATTTCTTTACTCATCAATAACCTCCACCTGGCCCTTCACGACATGAAAGACCTTGTCCACCTGAAATCTATTTTTTACAAATTCATCAAGTCCCGTACAAGTGATAATGGTCTGTGTATCACTTAAGCTGTTGAGCAGATAGTTCTGCCTGTTGCCATCCAGCTCTGAAAGCACATCATCCAGTAAAAGCACGGGAGTGCTGTTTATATTTTTCTTTACAAGACTAATCTCAGAAAGCTTGAGTGAGAGAGCAGATGTCCTCTGCTGCCCCTGCGAGCCGTATTTTCTGATATCCACACCGTCCACTGAAAAAAGCATATCGTCCCTGTGCGGTCCGACAGTTGTCTGGCACAACTTCAAATCCCTGCTTCTTGCCTTAAGCAGTTCATCCTCGAAAAAAATATCATCAATGCTCGGATCATATTTGAGTATAAGCTTCTCCCTGCCTCCCGAAATATTGCTGTGAATATCCTGTATTATCTCATTTAGCTCATTAACAAACTCGCGCCGCTTTTTTATAACATGCCTGCCATACTCGAGAAGCTGTATATCCCACACCTGAAGTGTATCAATCAAATCAGGTCTGTAAGCTATATCCTTTAACAGTCTGTTCCTCTGAACTAATGTCTTATTATACTTACTCAGGTTAGACAGATAAATTTTGTCAAGCTGGCAAAGCTCCAAATCTATAAATCTGCGTCTCTCGGCAGGACCGTTTTTGATAATATTGAGATCCTCAGGAGAGAAAAACACAATATTCAAAATACCAAACAGCTCACTCGCTTTTTTGATCGGCATTTTATTGATGGCCACACCCTTTGCACCGTTTTTTCGCAGATGCATGTCAATCCGGTATTCCTTGTCATTTTTTTCGACAATTGTCCTGATATGTGCCTCATCCTCGCCAAACCGGATCATTTCCTTGTCCTTGCTTCCCTTATGGGACTTTGTAGTGCCGCTTAAATATGCAGCCTCAAGTATATTGGTCTTGCCCTGGGCATTATCGCCGTAGATTATGTTGGTTTCACTGTCAAAGCTGATATCCAGTTTTTCGTAATTTCTGAAATTACTCAGTTGGATTGACTTAATAATCATTATTTAACAACCTTAACTGTTTCGCCGTCATATGAGAAAACATCTCCGTCGTGAAGCTTTTTTCCTCTCTGAAGCTCAGTCTCACCGTTTACAGTCACCTGACCATCCTGAATAACAATTTTTGCCTCAACTCCCGAGCTCACAAGGTTGGCCTTTTTAAGAGCCTGTCCCAGCTTAATGAACTCATCCTGTTCTCTTATAGAAATCTGTTTCATAAAATCTCCTAGTTTGCTGCTGTATTAAAATTTACCGGAAGAATGAGGTAAATAAACTTGCCCTCATCATCCTTAATGAAGCATGGTGCCTTTGGATTGACCATGTATAAATTAACCTCCTCCTCATCGATAACACGAAGTGCATCTATGAAGAACTTAGGATTAAAGCCTATCATAATATCTTTTCCGTCTTTGTCGATATCGATATCCTCATTCATGGAACCGATAAATGAATTGATGCGAAGCTCCATATTGCCATCTGTGATATTCATGATAATAGGCTTCTTATCTCCCTCCTTGACAAGAAGAGTAGCACGGTCGATACAGTCAAGAAGCTCACGCTTATTGATGCGAACCTTAGTGTCGTAGTCAGATGAAAGCATCTGGTCAATCTTGAAATACTCACCCTCGATAAGACGTGAAACAACAGTAGTATTTTCAAATTCAAAAACAATATGATTGTTAGTGATATAGATAACCACATCCTCATCCGCTGAACCCGGAATAATCTTGCTTATTTCCTGCAGAGTCTTGCCGGGAACAACAACCTTCTTGCTGTCATAGTGATTTTTCATCTCGATATATCTGATAGATATTCTGTGTCCGTCAAGAGAAACAACTCGAAGCTTATTCTCTTCAATCTCAAAAAGCTCACCTGTCATCAGTTTATTGTTGTCATTGTCAGCAATTGAAAAAATTGTCTGTCTGATAACCTCTTTAAGGGTAAATTGTGAGAGGACAATAGACTCATTTCTCTCAACATATGGTATGTAAGAAAAATCATCACCTGATTTTCCGATGATATTGAACTTGGCCTTTTCACATGATATGACGGTCTTGAAGGAAGCATCTGTCTCAATTGTTACATCATTGTCAGGAAGCTTTCTCACTATTTCTGAAAAAATCTTGGCATCAAGAGCGATAATTCCTCTCTCTTCGATAGTTCCGTCTATGATGGTTTCTATTCCAAGTTCCATATCGTTGGCCATAAGCTTAATCTCGTTTGCGGATGCATCAATCAGTATGCACTCGAGTATTGCCATTGTAGTACGTGTAGGTACTGCCTTCGATACGATATTAACACCTTTCAGTAAATTTGCTTTTGAACAAATAAGTTTCATTTAGAAAAACTCCTTCCTGCGCGTATATATAAATATTTAAAAGATATTCGTAATATTCTTCTTAGGGGCTGTTAAAAAGTTTAAAACCCCTTCAAAGCCTTTAAAGACAAGCTTTAAGCGGCTTGATAACTTGCTTAAAAACCTGTTGAAGTAAAAATGATAAAAATTGATAACTTTTTATTCACTTTCCTTCAACCTGTCATTAACATGCTCATGTGGAAATAAAAGCAAGGTTATAACCAAATTATTAACATGCAAATGAGCACATATATAAATAGGTAGAAACTAATTTGGATTAATCTTTTTCTTGATAGTTTCTATGAGAGTACGTGTACTGTCATTCTCCTCGTAATCCTTGGTGACTTTCTTGATGCCGTGGATGATAGTAGAGTGGTCTCTGCCGCCCAAAAGCTGGCCGATTACATCAAGTGAATCAGAGGTCATGGTCTTGCAGAGGTACATGGCAATCTGTCTTGGACGTGCAATCTCGCTGCTTCTGGTCTTTGAAATCATCTGGTCCACAGAGATGTGGAAATGCTCTGAAACGACCTCAATGATGAGCTGTGCAGTGATTTCCCTTGGCTTGTCCGGCGTGATGATATTGGAAAGCTCCCTCTCAGCGATATCCATAGTGATGTGAGTATGCTCGAGATTGTGGAAGGCTAAAAGCTTGTTTAAGGCTCCCTCAAGCTCACGGATGTTGGAGCTGATGTTTGAAGCAATGTAGTTTAAAATATCATCATCTATATCAAAATTGTCAGTTTCAGCTTTCTTACGGAGGATAGCCATCCTCGTCTCATAGTCAGGAGTACCGATATCAGCCATCAGTCCCCACTCGAAACGGGAACGGATGCGCTCCTCGAGAGTCTCCATCTCCTTAGGCGGCTTATCAGAGGTAAGGATAATCTGCTTGCCCTGTGTCTGCAGTGTGTTGAAGGTGTGGAAAAACTCCTCCTGAGTACTTTCCTTTCCTATGATGAACTGGATATCATCAATCATGAGCACATCTACAGTCCTGTATTTGTCACGGAACTTTGTCATGGCAGAAGAATTACCGTTACGGATAGATTCGATAACCTCGTTGGTAAACTCTTCAGAAGTAACGTAAAGCACCTTGGTATCAGGATTCTGGTCAATGATGAAATGACCTATTGAATGCATAAGATGAGTTTTGCCAAGTCCCGGACCACCATATATATATAGCGGATTGTATGCTTCACCCGGGCTTTCTGCCACTGCAAGAGAAGCAGAATGGGCAAACCTGTTATTATTACCTACGACAAAGGTGTCAAATGTATAGTTAGGGTTTAAGTTTGAGTGATCCCCCTTTACAGGAGTCTGTGGCTCAAGTTGAGGGGTATCGTTGTTTTTAAACTTAAGGCTCTGAGCCTGATCCGGTAAAATAAACTGGATATCATACTCGATACCTGTCACCTCACCTATAGCTACCTTAAGAGGAAGATAATATTTTTTGTTGATATAGCTGAGCCCCATCTGCTCAGACGGAACGAGAATATACAGTGTATTGCCGTCTATGGCGAACACCTCAAGCGGTTTTATCCACGTATTAAAGGAAACGTCTGTCAGACCATGCTCTTCCTTGACCATCTGTAGTATTTCATTCCACTTTTCCATTACTTTATCCATCAAAGTTCTCCATTATTTAACATATAAAGAGTATATTATGGGAATGTTCTCCACAATCCCATACATACTATATAGTACACTATTTTTGGCATTTAGGCAATGTAAAAAGATTTACAAAAATGCTTTATTCACATTTTTTAACCACAATTATACAAAGTTACCAACATGTTATTCACATATTGTGGATAACTTTTTGATATCTTGATAACTTTCCACAATATGTTGGTCACAACAGGTGGTTTATATCAAAATATAGATGGTTATCAAGAATTATTATATATATAGAAGAAACTCGTTTTCCACATTTTTATTGTGGAATGTAAACCGATAAAAAAATATATGTAGAAATTTAAAGAAAATTGAGAAAATCCTTGACACAACAGGAATTTTTGTTATAATTATACCGATGTTTTTTAACGTAAAGGAGGTGGATATATATGAAGATGACATTCCAACCTAAGAAGAGACAGAGAGCAAAAGTTCATGGATTCAGACAGAGAATGAAAACTGCTGGCGGAAGAAAAGTAATCGCAGCCAGAAGATTAAAAGGAAGAAAAAAATTATCAGCATAGGCCACAATTTTTGTGGTCTTTTCTTCATTTTTGATTGTTTTTAGAAGGACAGCGTCAAATGAAATTTTCAGATTCGTTGAAAAAAAACAAGGATTTTCAGAATGTGTATAATAACGGTGTATCGTTTGCTAACAGATACCTCGTTATGTATGTTCTGAAAAATAACACAGAAAATAATCGTATAGGTATATCAGTTAGCAAAAAAGTTGGAAATAGTGTTATTAGACATCATATTACTCGTCTCGTGAGAGAGAGCTACAGACTACATGAGGACATGTTCGATAGTGGTTTGGACATCGTAGTCATCGCAAGAGTTGCAGCGCGGCATGTGGGTTATAAGGAAATAGAAAGTGCTGTTTTACATCTTGGAGGTCTTCACAGGATTATTAAGAAACAAAATATTTGAATAATGAAAAAGAAGATGGAATCGTTTTGAAAAGTATCTTAATATTTTTGATTAAA
>ENA-UAEB01000498-UAEB01000498.1-human-gut-metagenome-genome-assembly--contig:-NODE-498-length-11431-cov-7.886691_pt1 | contig 11431 bp, 9 predicted proteins | sample MGYA00244273_ERZ654269 | MGnify/ENA primary metagenome ERZ654269 (study PRJEB26926, sample SAMN06165041) | human gut metagenome | biome: ENVO:00009003; feature: ENVO:2100002; material: ENVO:00002003...
TACGAGATTGCCTCTTGTCTCGTGGGCTCGGAGATGTGTATAAGAGACAGACACTCTTCAGGTATATAATAGCGCATTGAACATGTGTAAATTCTACTTCAAATGTGACGAATTGGCACAAATTCCCAATGAAAAGGGCAAAATCAAGAATAAATATAGAAAATCTAATTCTGCTACAATTTTAGCAGAACGCGGTAATCTGATCAATGGCGGTATCCAATTCTTTAATTTGGCCTCACAGAAAGAAGGCGATGCAGCCAATGAAGACAATAAAAAAGCATTAGATTTCTTTGCAACATACATTGATATTGCTATCAACCCGATGTTTGAAAAGGAAAATCTATTACAAACAGATACTGTATTACCCCAAATAGCATATTATGCAAGTTTAGCAGCTGCTAAGATGGAAGATTATCCTAGTATTTTGAAGTATGCTCCTTATGCGCAAGATGATAAAGAAGTTGGGAAATACGCAATGGAATTTATCTCTACTGCATTGAAAGCTGAAGGTGATACTGTTAAATGGATTGCTTCTTTAAAAGAAGGTATCCAGAAATATCCTGAACATTCATTCTTCTTCGGTCACTTGATTGATTATTATAGCAATAACAACAAATATGACGAAGCTATGCAGTTTGCTGATGATATGTTGGCTAAAGATCCTAACAATACATTCTATTTGTATGTAAAAGGCTACCTTTATCACAATATGAAGGACTATGATAAAGCTATTGAATTCTATAAAAAAACTATAGAAGTAGATCCTAATTATGCAGAAGCATACTCTAATTTAGGCTTGATTTACTGCTTACAAGCACAAGATTTCTCAGAAAAAGCAACTACAGATATTAATGATCCGAAGTATAAAGAAGACCAGGCTACTCTGAAGACTTTCTATGAAAAGGCAAAACCTTATTATGAAAAGGCAAGAGAACTGAAACCTGATCAAAAAGATTTGTGGTTAAATGGTCTGTATAGAGTGTATTATAATTTGCAAATGGGCCCTGAATTCGAAGAAATTGAAAAGTTGATGTAATACTTTCATAATAATAAAAGCCTAATTAAATTATTAATTAGGCTTTTATTATTGTTATATCATTAAGTAAAGAATGTTATTTCTTAAGTGAGGGAGAGAAGAAATTAAAATTAGATTAAATTATTCCAGCGCCATATTAAACATAATGCTGATATTGGATAGAAACCATATATACCTATATTCAACACCTAATTCGGTCTTCCGTAAATTACCAACAATGGTGTATCAGAATGGAAAATCATCTTTCTGGCAATGCCAGGGTTAAATAAGCGCGAAAATATATTTCTTTTATAAGAAGTTAATGTTATAATATCAATATGATTACTTTTGATATAACTGTCTAAACTACTAAGCAGATTATCGTTCTTTACCACATCATAGTATATTTCCAATTGTGGATATTGTTTTTGAAAATATTCCTTAATACCAGCCAGTTTTATTTCATTCCATGTATTCTGAACATCTGAAAGATGTATCAGAGACACTGAAAACTTAAATGATTTCAGATTATTTATTAGCGAATCAAAAGCTATTAAATCACGTTGATCAAAATTAGTAATGAATGCAATACGCTTAGCTTCAGAAAATTGCTTGAATGGAGTATTTTCAGGAATGGCCAATACCGGTACACGGCTACGTTCAATCACTTCAGCCGTTACACTGCCGATCAAATCAATATCCTTCTGACTTTTACCACGAGTTCCCATTATGATAATGCGTGGCCGATATTCCTTGGTATAGCGGAGTACCTCTTCTTCAGGAATACCTTCACGCAAAACACAAGTATATTTAATATCTGGAAACTCGCCGGAAGCTACCTTCTCTTTTACTTTATCAGATAATGCATTCAAATCAGCATGAACTTTTTGTAAGATACTCCTTACATTCTCCTCATCACTTAGCTGATAGTTAAATACGTCTCCGTATGGCAAAGAAGTTGCATATATAGGAGTAAAATAAACATGTAGCAAAACAACTTCTGCACCTATATTCTGAGCGAAATTGAAACCGAACTCGCAAGCCTTCAAAGAATAATTGGAAAAATCCACTGGAATCAGCACTTTATTACTAACCTTCTCCAGTTTAGGTGACTTCCCCCCCACTACCTCTTCAGATAACCACGCAGAGCTTTCAGTAATTTTCAGAGCATGAGGTAAGTCACTCTCCTTAATACGTACACGTACGCCAGAAGAAACAACCGGTTGTATCTGGTTTACATTGTGAATATAAGTCTCAATACCTTCATTTTCAAGAACATTTTTCAATATTTGAGCTTTCGCGTACGTTAAGATTGCCAAAGTAACTAATTTATCTTCCATATATCATTGATTTTGAGATTAAAACAAACAAGAAATCCCAATTGTTGTCAGCAATTGGGATTCTATCTAACTTTCTCTTCTTAAGCTCGAACAGCTTCTTCAGTCTTACCTGCCATTTCATCTAAAATTTTTAAAGCTCGCTCTAAAACAGTAGTATCATCAATCATAACCAATCCACCATCTGGTCCAGGTTCCAAGTGAATCCCAACACTTTTCCCCTCCTTAAAATTGTGTCCACCGAAAAAATTTCTTACAGTGTCAACATTCAGTCCAAGTTCATCGGCTATTCTATGCATACTACCACTAGGCAATGAGTCTTTAATCTTACGTAATTCATTAAATGTTATTGTTCTCATATTCATAAATTTAATGGTTAATACTCTGTACTTTTTATTATCACGCTATAAACTTAAGGAAAAAAAAGGATAAAACAAACTATTTCTTTATCTTTTTTCAAAAAGAATATTGCCTCTCCAAAAAATAATCATTTTCAAGTATGCAGAATTATAAGTACAGAGAAAAAGCTCCTAAAAATAGACAGAAACAGCTCGTATAAAGCAGAATTATCGGGTTTATACGAGCTGTTTTTAGAATACAGGGAAAATTTAAATACCTTCTATGGCAGAAGCTGGAACCCACCCTACTTTACCATCTTCCAAACGAATTTCTTTCCATTCACGCATAGAGTTGTCTTTTATCTCAACTTTACGTCCCTCATGAAGAATGAACAGACTTGTACCACTTTCACTGGGAGTACTACGCACTGTGACACTAGGTGCCAACACTATAGCTTCGTTACGTTCCATCAGTTCGCCTTTTTGCTGAGCAGCAAACACATTACTCAATATAACAAGAACCAGGAATACTATTCCTGCAATAAATCCCACTTTCTTTCCCGTAATCTGTTTTGAAAAGAAAAAGAGATAGAACGAAACGAGTAATAGTACAAAGAACACAATCCCCAACTTAGCCCATGCATCTACGCTAAGACAATTAATCAACGATTTAGTCCAAGATACAAAGAAAACCTCAAGAACTGGGATTACCTTATCGATTGTCTTAGAACGTGCTATCTCCAAATTTGCACGAATATCAGCATTACCAGGTTCCAACAACAAGGCACGCTCATAATTCAATATAGCTCTTGCTATATCATCTGCCTTATAATAACTGTTGCCAAGATTATAATAGACCTCTGCAGCCTCTCCCTTCTTTAACAGATTCTCATATATTTGAATGGCAGAAGCATAATCATTCCGTATATAAGCGCTGTCACCTTCAGCCTTTGTCACATTGCTTTCTTGCCTTGCAGCAGAGAATTCCGCATGTGAACCGACGGATGTAGAGTCACTAGCAGTCTGTAATGTATCTACAGATGCAGAATTCTGCCCATAGGCAGTAATTGCCATCACTAGACTAAGAGTAAAAAACAATATTTTATTCATTACCATTTCCTCCTGATTAATGTTTTATCGAGTTTTCCATTTTACTGATAACTTCCAAAGAAGCTGAATATACCTTATCCATAGCCTGGTTATCATCACCCGGAGCAAAGCGGGCAAACTCACAGTTATTCAATGCATCGAGGAATTCCTTTATCAACGCATCATTCACACCATAATTACGAAGTTCCTCTTCGATATTATCCTTAGACAAACGGGATACCGGAATGTTCAGTTTATCACTGATATACCCCCAAAGAGCCTTCAAAACCTCATCATAAAACGCATCTTTCTTATTCTCAGCCAATAATTTACCAGCTTGTTTCATACGTTTCACCGCCACTTTATTGGCTTTCTTGGTACGCATCTTTGCTACATTTGCATTGGCTGCTATTTGCTTACGATAGATGATAAAGAATGTAATGAATGCAATACCCGGTATCAAATAAAGCAACCAATACGTCAACGAACCGAAGAAGAAATCACCTTTGGGAGACAGAGTAACATTATTCTGCTTGATAAAACGAATATCCTCGTTCAATACTTTCAACTCTTCCTTGCTTGTAAAGTTTGCAATAGTCTGAGCAGCATTGCCTGCTCCCTTTTCCACATGCAATTCATACTCTTCCGTAGTCAACGTTTTATACGAACGGGAATTAATATCAAAATAACTGAACTTTACGGCAGGAATCTTATAAGTTCCAGCATTACGAGGAATTGCCAGATACTCAATGACCTTGCTACCGGAGAGGCCCGAATTTGTCAGACGGAATTTATTGTCCACCTTCGGATCATATACTTCAAAATCCTCGGGGAATTTAACTTCCGGATTAGAGAGCAATTTCAGATTACCGGTACCAGAAATGACAAGTTTGACAGTAACAGCATCATTGGTCTTGACATTTGTACTATTGATAGAAGAAGTTATATTGAACTCTCCCACTCCTCCCGAAAAATCGGCTGGCTTACCTGCCGGCAAGGGCTTTACGTCAATTGTCAGTTGCGGAGTCAAAATTGTCTTTTTAACTTCTACGTAATTGCTTCCTCCATTGAAAAATGCCTCGAACGGATCAGCAACTTGTGTAGCCTTTGCAATGGAAGCATCAAAGCGTGCTGCATCAATTGTCAGCTTACCGGCTTGTTGCGGGAACAACACAAACTGACGATAGATTGTAGACTGATAATTTCTACCTTTATAATGCTCCAATCCCCATCTTCTGTCATTAGGCAATTCTACTTCCTGAGAATGGAATCCTTTGAAGTCAGGCAATTTCACATTATCAAACATACGTAAGTCCACCAAGGTATATATCTTGTATGTCAGCAGAAAAGCCTCTTGTTCATACACCGTCATCTTACTGGCAGTAGCTGTAATAAACAAATCACTATTCGATACAGATGTCCCGGAAGAAGCGCGGCTGGCAGTGCCCTCACTCTGTTTGCCACCATTTCCAGAAGCTCCATTAGCAGCCTGATCTGCCGGAAGAACCCTTACTTGTACAGAATTCGAAACCATTTGGTTACCATCAGCAGTGATAGTGGCTCCTGGAATGGTAAAATCACCTTCTGCAGTCGCCATTAAAATATAAGTGAATGTAATACTGCTGGTTGAAGTCGTCTGCCCATTAATCATCTGCACGCTACTCTGTTGCGAGCGGCTGGGCCCCATCAACACATCAAATCCCTTCATAGAAGGAGCACGAAAATCCCTTACCTTTTGTGTAGTCACCGTATACGACAGTCTGAACTGGTCTCCTACCGCCACAGCGTCAGGAGCGGACGCAGTAAACGATACCTTGCCATCGGCAAAGGCATTCATACTGACTGCAATCAGTGCTATCCATAAGAAAACTATTTTTCTCATATATTATTCCTATTATGTTTGTTACCAATCTTTTTCCAGACGACCTCCTTGAAGTACCTGCTGCTTTTTCACTTTATCCTGCACATCCTTCTCGTCTTGCATGACAGAGTTTAACAGCTGCTCGGCATTTTCCTTAGACATCTCATTATCTTTCTTTTCCGGCTGAGAAGGTTGTTGTTGCTGGTCTTGATTCTGTTGCTGGTCTTTCTGCTGATCCTGCTGTTTATCCTGATCCTTCTGTTGGTCCTGTTTATCCTGATCTTGATTCTGATCCTGGTTCTGCTGCTGGTCTTGCAATTGTTTCTGTGCCAAAGCAAGGTTATAGCGCGTTTCATCATCTTTCGGATTATTGCGTAACGACTCCTTATAGGCTTCTACCGCCTTTGCATAATCCTTCTGAGAATGAAAGATGACTCCCATATTATGATAAATCTGTGCTAAGTTTGATTTGTCCTTTTCTATCTTGGTAGCTCCCACATATTGCTCCATCGCTTCCTGCAGCTTGTTCTGCTGGGTCAATGTATTTCCCAGGTTGAACATGGAAACCGTTGACTTCGGGTTTACCTCCAAAGCCTTCCGATAGTTCACTTCTGCATCCACATATACGCTATCCTTAAAAAAACGGTTTCCCTTACGGATATAATCGCGTTCCGCCTTCTGTGCAGAAGCTGAAACTGCCACTAACAGCAGCAAAACTATTCCAATATATTTTTTCTGTAACATACGCATCATTTCTTATTAGAGAATAAATGAATGTTGCGGAACAGAGGATTCTTGCGCTCCAATATCAACATCTCAGCCAGTAACAACAGCAGAATAATCCATGCCACTGCCTGAAACTGTTCATTGAATTCCGTGTACACCTGTGTTTCCACATCTGCCTTTGCCATCTTGTTGATTTCCTGACTAATCGCTTTCTGTGCACCGTTGGTATTGTCTACGCGCACATAAATACCATTTCCTGCCTGAGCAATTTCCTGACACATCTGCTCATTCAAGCGAGTAACGATTACATTACCTTCACGGTCACGACGATAATCATTAGTACCCTCTATTGGAATGGGGGCACCCTCAGGCATACCTACCCCTAATACATTGACCTGGATACCTTTCTCTGCAGCAGCCTTAGCAGCTTCTACGGCACCACCTTCATGGTTTTCACCGTCGGTGATGACAATAACAGTACGTCCCACTCCTTCTTGAGGTGTAAAACTCCGGGCAGCCAGATTTATTGCAGCTCCAATTGCCGTACCTTGCTTGGAAATCAGCGAAGGGTCGATGGACTCCAAAAACATCTTGGCAGAAATATAATCACTCGTAATAGGTAACTGGGTAAATGCGTCACCTGCAAAAACAATCATACCGACCTTGTCATTCTGCATCTTATCTACCAACTGCGCCACCAGCCGTTTTGCCTTCTGCAAGCGGCTTGGCTGTACGTCTTGTGCCAGCATGGAATTGGATATATCCAACGCAATCATCACTTCCACTCCCTGGCGTTTTACCGTCTCCAGTTTGGAACCAAACTGCGGACGTGCCAGCAGTACCGTGAACAACCCAATAGCCGCAAAAACCAACCAAAACTTCACATCCGGACGGTATTTGGAAACATCCGGCATTAGCTGTGCCATCAGTATAGGGTCACCAAATTTACGAATGGCTTTCCTCCTCCGATAATTGGAGTACAAGTAGAAGGCCGCCAATAAAGGCAGCAGCAGCAACAAGTACAAATATGCAGGTTCTTCAAATCGAAACATCTTTTTATTTACAATTTAGCAATTTACAATTTACAATTTGGCTACGCAATGACTGATACACTAAAAGACATTCTCCGTTTTTACGGTATCTTCTTCAATATAGAGTTGCGTAACAGTACCTCCAGTAATACGCACAAGAAAGCAGCCAACGCAAACCAGCGGTACTCTTCCTGGCGCTTGCTGTATTCTTTTACATTCAATTTTGTTTTCTCCAGCTTGTCTATCTCTTCGTACACTTCCTTCAACTTCGAGTTGCTGGTGGCACGGAAATAGTTACCTTCCGTTGTTCCGGCAATCTGTGTCAAAGTCTTTTCATCAATTTCGACGGGCATATTGACATATTGCACTGTTCCACCTACCGGATAAGGATAAGGAGCCATACCATTGGTTCCTACCCCAATAGTATAAACGCGAATGCCAAAACTCTTGGCTATTTCAGCAGCCGTCAAAGGAGAAATATCACCTTTATTATTGACACCGTCCGTCAGCAGAATAATGACTTTCGACTTTGCCTTGCTATCCTTCAAACGGGTAACGGCATTGGCAATACCCATACCGATTGCCGTTCCGTCTTCAATCAGCCCGCACTTCATATCTTTAAGCAAGTTCAACAATACGGCATGGTCTACTGTCAACGGACATTGCGTAAAGCTTTCTCCAGCAAACAAAGTTATACCTATATTGTCATTCGGACGTCCGTTAATAAACTCTGCCGCCACATCCTTCGCCGCTTCCAACCGGTTAGGTTTCAGGTCTTCGGCCAGCATACTGGTAGAAACGTCCATAGCAAGCATGATATCAATACCCTCAATCTCACTGTTCTGCCAGCTATCGGTGGTTTGCGGACGTGCCAAAACAAGAATAATCAGTATCAAGGCAATTATCCGCAATACAAACGGTACATGCAACAAATAGTTCTTATAGCTTTTAGGGGTATGGGCATACACACGGGCATCCGAAATCTGAAGCGTAGCTTCACTACTCTTCCGCTTCATAATATACCATACTATATAAGGTATAAGCAACAGCAGCAAAAATAAATATTCAATATTGGCAAAAACCATATTTATGTACGATTTAACGATTTACAATTCAGCTTCGCTCCAAACATCCCTCATTTTTCACTCATGTATATCCGATTGAAGTCACTTTTCCTGTATTAAGCAAAATAATTATACAACTCCAATCCGATATATATCAATGAACTGACAAGGGCTACAGCCAACACTACAATACCCGTTCCCAGCAAAATCTTGGTACGCAAAGAACGTTTCTCGATAATGGTAATCTCCGTAGGCTGCGGCTTGGCATTCTCCTCTTCTTTCTCCTTGGTTTCATTAATAAAGTCAATGGCATTAATCAGGTTAGCGTCATTTTCGTTCATCAATGGATTATGCTTGGCAAATTTCACCAAATCAGCAGTCTGGAACAATTCACGCAAATCCGATATTGCTTCCTTATCTTTCATTTCCAGCAACTTATCTATGATTTCCGTAGAAGTCATTTCCAAAGCATTGAAACCAAAACGGTCTTTTATATATGTACGAAGAGCATCAGTCAATTCCGTATAATATTCCTTCGGTTCCCCTTTCTGCCATACCTTCTCATTCTTGATACGTTCTATCTCCTGCATAGCCAACTGATGGGGAGGCAGCTTAGGTTCTACCTTCACCTTACGGATAATAGGCTTATTGTCGAAGAAGCGCATTATCAGATAGACAAGCAATATCCCTATCGGGATAATCAGCGCACCACAAGCCATAAGACCATACCAGTCTTCCCAGGCAAAAGGCGCTTGCATCACTGTTTTGGGACCGAAGAACTGTTCCGGATTCTCCGGGTCTAACGGGACATTCACCGAATATACTTTCAAGGCCAACGCTTTGGAGCGATACTTCTCATTATCCACTGTCACTTCCATAGGCGGCAGATAATAAAGAGCCGAGTCGAAAGAGGTAACTGTATACTCTTGAGTTATCAATGCACGCCGGCCATCATTCAGCAGTTGCGTATCCGGCTTGGCCACATCAATAATTTCAACCCCATTCACCAGCGTATCGGTATATACCGGGAATATGGCACGCTTATCGGCATCCAGAGATACTTGAAGCTTTATCTTTGCCTGCTCTCCAATAAGAATCTGCAAAGAGTCAATCGTAGCATCTACCGTTACCGACTGGGCTACTACCCTTCCTGACCATGCTATCAATAACGCTATCAGAAATAAATATCTTTTCATTTTCCGATTAATTTCGTTTCGCAAACAAATTCATCAATGCCTTGACATAATCCTGGTCGGTACGTACCGACACATTGTCGACATTACTCTTGGTAAACGTTTCATTCAATTCCGCCTGCTTGTTCACCCACCAATCATGATGGGCACGGCGCACGGCACGCGAGGAGGTGTCAATCCACTGCTCATGTCCCGTCTCGGCATCCCTAATCTTCATCAGTCCCACGGGTGGCAATTCTTCCACACGACGGTCGTACACCTGAACGGCAACCAGATCATGCTTACGATTGGCAATGGTCATGGCGTTCTTGAAACTTTCCTGGTCGATGAAGTCGGACAAGACAAATGCCGTGCAACGGCGTTTCATCACATTCGTCAGATATTCCAATCCCAAACGGATGTTCGTCCTCCGGCTCTCCGCATGAAAGTCTATCAATTCGCGGATAATGTAAAGTATATGTTTACGTCCCTTCTTGGGCGGAATAAACTTCTCAATCCGGTCCGAAAAGAAAATGACACCAATCTTGTCATTATTCTGAATGGCAGAGAATGCCAGTGTAGCGGCAATTTCCGTCACCATATCCTTCTTCATCTGCTTTACCGTACCGAACTCCAAACTACCGGAAACATCTACCAACAACATCACTGTCAATTCGCGCTCCTCCTCAAACACCTTGACGTAAGGCTTGTTGAAGCGGGCGGTCACATTCCAGTCAATGTCGCGTATGTCGTCGCCAAACTGATACTCGCGCACCTCGGAGAATGCCATACCTCTACCCTTGAAGGCAGAGTGATACTGCCCGGCAAAGATATTGTTGGACAATCCGCGCGTCTTTATCTCAATCTGACGGACTTTCTTCAAAAGTTCTGTTGTTTCCATTGATTTATTTTAATAATCTCATTTAAGCACACAAGCGCAATTTAGTTTATAACAGAAACTTCCCTATGAAAAGGGGTGAGGTTTTCGGTACTCAACCCTAAGGTTTACGACGCTAAGCCTCAGGTATAGGATTGTAAACCTCAAGTTTACGAAAACCTCTATTATGCGTTAGGGCACTTCAACCTTGTTCAGTATCTTGCTGACGATTTCATCAGATGTCATATTGCTGGCTTCCGCCTCGTAAGTCAAGCCGATACGGTGGCGAAGTACGTCGTGTGCCACAGCGCGCACATCCTCCGGAATGACATAACCGCGACGCTTGATGAACGCGTAGCTACGGGCAGCCAAGGCCAAGTTGATGGAAGCACGGGGCGAACCGCCGAAACCAATCATGTCTTTCAGTTCTTTTAAATCATATTTTTCCGGATAACGGGTAGCAAATACAATATCAACAATATATTTTTCTATTTTCTCATCCAGATACACCTGGCGAACCACTTTACGAGCTTCAATAATTTCGTCTGCCTTCAAAATGGGCTTCACTTCAAATTTATCACCATTGATATTCTGACGGATAATCAGTTTCTCCTCTTCCAGCTTCGGATAGTCTATTACGACTTTCAGCATGAAACGGTCCACTTGCGCTTCGGGCAGCGGATAAGTACCTTCCTGCTCGATAGGATTCTGTGTGGCAAGCACCAGGAATGGTTTGGGCAACCCGAAAGTTTCATTGCCGATAGTAACTTGACGTTCCTGCATGGCTTCCAGCAAAGCACTCTGTACTTTGGCCGGAGCACGGTTGATTTCATCAGCCAAAACAAAGTTTGCGAAGACCGGACCTTTTTTTACTTGGAATGTTTCATCCTTCTGGCTGTAAACCATTGTACCTATTACGTC
>ENA-UAEB01000505-UAEB01000505.1-human-gut-metagenome-genome-assembly--contig:-NODE-505-length-11350-cov-4.653564_pt1 | contig 11350 bp, 9 predicted proteins | sample MGYA00244273_ERZ654269 | MGnify/ENA primary metagenome ERZ654269 (study PRJEB26926, sample SAMN06165041) | human gut metagenome | biome: ENVO:00009003; feature: ENVO:2100002; material: ENVO:00002003...
GGAGACCTTACATCGAGACATGTGTATCGCATGCTCCGGGAGTTCGTGGATTTTGTCAATGTATTCAACTAACTCTCAATTTACTCTGCCAGTTCTTCCCACTGTTCATATAATTTTTCCAATTGTTCCTGGCAGGCTGCCTGCTCTTTGGACAGCTCCTGAAGCTTTGCCACCTGGGTGCCGATGGCGGGATCGGACATTTCAGTGTCGATCTCGGAGATGCGGGCTTCCAGCTCGGCAATCTTTTCTTCGCATTTTTTCAGGTCGTTTTCTTTCTTGCGGAGTCTCGCCTGTTCTTCCTTCTGGGCTTTCCAGTCCAATTTGACTTCGGATTCTGCAACCTTAGCGGCAACTGTGTTATCTGCGTCAGCACTCTGTGGAACACTGGCTTCTATTGCAGCCATCACGGTGTCGTGCTTTTCGAGATAATAGTCATAATTTCCAACATAATTTACGAATTGTCCCTCTGTCAGATCCAGGATCCTGTGGGCGGTACGGTTGATAAAGTAACGGTCATGGGAGACATACAATATGGTACCTTCGTAACCGTTCAGGGCATCTTCCAGTATTTCCTTGGACATAATGTCCAGATGGTTCGTTGGCTCATCGAGGATAAGGAAGTTCGCATTGGAGAGTACCAGCTTGGCGAGAGAGACACGTCCGCGCTCACCGCCGCTCAGATCACTGATGCGCTTGAACACATCCTCCCCGGTGAAGAGGAAAGCCGCCAGTACATTGCGGATCTGGGTATTGTTCAGGTAGGGATAATCGTCCGAGATCTCTTCGAACAATGTCTTCTCGCTGTGGAGCACATGATGCTCCTGATCGTAATAGCCGATCTCCACATTGGAACCTAATCGGAAGGTACCCTGATCTGCAGGAACGAGACCGTTTAAGATCTTAAGCAGAGTGGTCTTGCCGCTGCCATTATCACCGATGATCGCCACGTGTTCGCCGCGCTTGATCTCGAAATTAACATCAGTAAAAAGCTTATGGGAGTCAAAGCTTTTGGACAGATGCTCCACAGTCAGCACATCATTGCCGCTTAAGATCCGGGGCGTCAGAGTCAGCTTCATATCCGTGCGGACCTCGGAGGGTTTTTCGATGACCTCGATCTTGTCCAGCATTTTCTCCCGGCTTTCCGCCCGTTTGATGGACTTTTCCCGGTTGAAGGACTTTAATTTTTCGATAACTTCTTCCTGATGCTTGATCTCACGCTGTTGGTTCATATAAGCATTCCAGGCAGCAACGCGCAGCTGTTCCTTTTTTACGGCATAATCGGAGTAATTGCCCATAAAGGTTGTAGCCTTGGACTGGTCGATCTCGATGACTTTCCCGGCAATCCGGTCCAGAAAATACCGGTCGTGGGAAACGATGAGAACGGCTCCCTTGTAATTCAACAGATAAGTCTCTAACCAGGCGATGGAATTCATATCTAAGTGGTTCGTCGGCTCGTCTAGGATGATGAGATCAGGGTTCTGTAACAGAAGCCGTCCTAACGCCACACGGGTCTTCTGACCGCCGGAGAGCGTGGCAACCGGCTTGGAGAATTCATCTTCGGTAAAACCCAGTCCCTTTAACACACCGACCAGCTCGCTACGGTAGAGATAGCCGCCGCCGGTCTCGAAAGCATGGGTGAGAGAGGTGTACTGCTTCATCAGGTCTTCCAGCGCATCTCCTTCGGCATGCTTCATATTGTTTTCGCATTCCCGGATCTTTTCCTCCAGGCGCAGCAGATCCGCCTTGACAGATAACAGTTCCTCGTAAATGGTGTGAGAGGTGTCCACAGTGCTGTTCTGTGCAAGGTATCCCAGGGTCTTGTCCCTCGCCAGAACCACCTGCCCGTCATCGGGAGTCATTTCCCCTACGATGATGCGGAGCAGTGTCGTTTTCCCGGCACCGTTGATGCCCACGATGGCAGCTTTTTCATGATCCTCTATATGAAAAGAGACATTTTTCAATACCTGATTTTCTACAAATGCTTTTGAAATATTCTGACAAGATAATATCATGGTAGTAAGTATCCTTTATTTCCAACCCACGGAGACCGGGCTTTTTAAATTTCATTGTAACGAAAAGAAGAAAACCTGTCAATTCATTGACAAGTTTTTAACATATGGTGTATACTAAAAAAACGGAGGTGAAAGTATTGGAAGTAAAAGAAATTTCACAGGCTGTGATTGGCAGACTGCCCAGATACTTTCGATATTTGGGGGAATTGAAGGATGAAGGTGTGGAACGTATTTCTTCGCAGGAACTTTCCGGACTGATGAAGGTGACCGCATCCCAGATACGTCAGGATTTTAATAATTTTGGCGGTTTCGGCCAGCAGGGCTATGGATATAATGTAGAATCTCTGTATCGTGAGATCGGTAAGATCTTAGGACTGGATAAGCAGCATAATTTCGTCATCATTGGAGCCGGCAATCTGGGAAGAGCGCTGGGCAATTATATGAACTTCGAACGTCGTGGATTTATCTTCAAGGGAATGTTCGATGCGAACCCGGAACTGGTGGGTAAGGATGTCCGCGGTGTGAAGGTCATGCCCATGGATCAGCTGGAATCCTTTATCCGGGAGAATGACATCGATATCGCTGTGCTGACGATTCCAAAGACCAGTGCTGTGGAAGTGGCAGATAAGCTGGTGGCTAACGGGATCCGTGCTATCTGGAATTTCGCTCATGTGGATCTGAATGTTCCCGAGGGAATTCAGGTGGAGAACGTGCATCTGTCCGACAGCTTAATGAAGCTATCCTATAATATTAACCGTTACAGTTCAGACATGAAATAAGCAAGCGTATGATTGCTTATTTCATAGGCGGAGTGTCTGAAAATGAATAAAAGGAAAAGTCGCAAGGCGATGACGGATGCGAAGCAGCCGCTTTTATGAATTTCAGCGCACCGAGAAATAATACAACATGAAGTAAGGCATCAAAGGAGTGATATTATGGGCAACGGTAACGCAGAAGAAAATGCACAGGACCGACAGGCTGCTTTCAAAAATGCATTGACGGGAAAGCATCTGCCCGTACTCACACTGGATAATAAATGGTATCGGTTGTTGAATAAGACCGGTTCCGTTCCGCTAAAAGAAACGGAAGATGCCCTGAATCAGCTGTTGAAACGACAAGGTAAGCTCAATACCGAGTCGAAGGATATCCGGAATCTGAAAAAGAAGCTGATGAAAGAAATCGTTCCTATGGTGGATGAGGCGGAACAGCAGGGCGAAAACAGTAAGCTGAACAAACAGATCGAGGATCATAAGCGCCTGATCGAGGAATGCAATGAGAAGCTGGAAGCATACGAAGATGAGTTAAAAGATATCCCCAGAGAGATCGAAAGAATAAATCTTCAGCTTATGATGTTTACTATGGACTGCTGCTATGATATTATGAAGGATAATGACAAACAGATCAAAGAGACTGCGGAGTGGGTGGGTGCGATCCGTATCGAACTGAAAAAACGTCTGATCGAAAAACAGCAGATGGAACAGCAGAATCAGGAGATCTACAACTACATGCATGATATTTTTGGTGCAGAAGTGGTCAATCTGTTTGACATGAAATATAATCCGGAGCAAAAATAGTATGAGATATCTGGTAACTGCACAGGAAATGAAGCAATACGATAAAAATACCATAGAGTACCTCGGCATCCCGGGGCCGGTTCTGATGGAAAGAGCGGCTCTGGCTGCGGAGGATTTTCTGAAAGAGCGCTTTGATGCCGTGAAGGAACGGACAAAAGTGCTCATTTTTGCTGGTATGGGAAATAACGGAGGAGACGGTCTGGCTTTGGCGAGACTTCTTGCGGCGGACGGTTATACGGTAGCGGTACGACTTGTGGGAGATCCGGAGAAAGCCACAGAGCAATGGAAGAGCCAGTGGCAGACCCTGCAACATTTTCCGGTGAAGACAGACAGTAATACGCAGGCAGATGAATATAATGTGATTGTAGATGCCTTGTTCGGTGTAGGATTGAGCCGCCCGGTGGAAGGCATCTATGCGGAAGCCGTAGAAGAGATGAATGTGGCGGAAGGATTTAAGCTGGCACTGGATGTTCCCAGTGGGATCTGCTCGGACACCGGACGGGTGCTTGGTTGTGCTTTCCTGGCAGATGCAACGATTACTTTTGGTTTCTGTAAGAGAGGCCTTGTAATGTATCCGGGAACCGATTATGCCGGGCAGGTACACATTGCAAATGTGGGGATCGGACCGGAGAGCTTTCTGGGACAGAGCCCGGAGATGTATACTTATGACAGCTGTGAACAGCATCTGCCGGACAGAACATCCTCCGGGAATAAGGGAACCTTCGGCAAAGCTTTGCTGGTGGCCGGGAGCAACGGCATGGCCGGAGCAGCAATCCTGGCGGCAAGAGCGGCGTATCGTACCGGAGCCGGTATGGTAAAAGTAATCACCGCAGAGGAGAACCGGCAGATCTTACAGCAGGGAATTCCGGAGGCTTTGTACGGATCCTGCAGACAGCTGTCCGAGAGCATGGAATGGGCGGATGTTATTGCTGTCGGTCCCGGCATCGGCAGAGAGGAACAGGCACTGGAATGCCTGAAAAAAGTAGTGGAAAAGAGCAGAAAACCATTAGTGATGGATGCGGATGCACTGAATCTTCTGGCGGAAGAAAACGGTAAGGAATTGGCAGAGAAGCTGCGTACCCAGGGGGCAGAAGGCAGAATTATCATTCTGACTCCACATGTGGGAGAATTGTCCAGACTGCTTGCGAAGACCATCCCGGAATGCAAGAAGGAGCTTCCGGAGTGTGGCAGAGAACTGGCAGAACGGTTTCACGGTGTGGCGGTTGCCAAGGATGCAAGAACGATTGTATGTAAAGAACAGGGAGAATTTTATCTGAATACTACAGGCAACAGCGGTATGGCCACTGCGGGCAGCGGAGATGTCCTGACGGGTGTGATCCTGGGACTTTTAGCTCAGGGTATGAATGCAATTGATGCAGCTGTTAACGGTGTGTATCTCCATGGCAGAGCCGGTGAGCTGGCGGCAAAGCTCCATACGGAGTATGGGGTAATGGCGGGAGATATTGCGGATTGCCTGATGAAAGACTATGATGAGAAAGAAAGTGTGAAGAAATGATAAGCAAACTACAGGAAAAGATGAATTCCTACCAACGAGTATGGGCGGAAATAGATCTGGATGCCATTTGGGAGAATATGATCCATATGAAGGAAAATATTGCCCCGGAGACGAAGATACTGGCGGTCATAAAGACGGACGGTTACGGACACGGCGGTGTTCCCATTGCCAGAATGCTGGAGGATGTGGATTTTATGTTCGGCTATGCGGCAGCTACCTACGAGGAGGCACATGTCCTCAGGGAAGCCGGTGTGAAGAAACCGATCCTGATCCTGGGATATACTTTTCCTTATTGTTATGAGGAAATGATCCGGGAAGAGATCCGCCCGGCAGTGTATCGCAGGGATACCGTGGAAGAACTGGCAGAGGCCGCAGCAAAGGCCGGTAAGAAAGCCAAAGTGCATATCAAAGTGGATACCGGCATGGGAAGGATCGGTATCACTCCGGATGACGAAGGGCTGGATTTTGTAAAATTTGTCATGGAACATCCCGGACTGGAAGTGGAAGGCATCTTTACCCATTTTGCGAAATCGGATGAGGCGGATAAGACTTCTGCCAACCATCAGCTGGAACTGTTTCAGAATTTTATTGATAGAATACAGTCGGAACTGGGACTGGAGATTCCGGTAAAGCATTGTTCCAACAGTGCGGCAATTCTGGAAATGCCCCAGGCCAACATGGATATGGTACGGGCGGGAATCACGACCTACGGTTTATATCCTTCCGAAGAAGTAAGTAAGGATATTGTACCTCTGCGGGCTGCAATGTCTCTCTACAGTCATATCATTTACTGCAAGACGATCCATGCGGGGCAGAGTGTCAGCTACGGTGGATTGTTTACCGCAACAAAAGATACCAGAGTAGCCACCATCCCTGTAGGATATGGAGACGGGTATCCCAGAAGCCTGTCGGGAAAAGGCTACGTGCTGATCCACGGGAAAAAGGCCCCCATCCTCGGAAGGGTCTGCATGGACCAGTTCATGGTGGATATTTCCGGAATTCCCGGAGCCATGGAGGGCGATAAGGTGACGCTCCTTGGCGCGGATGGTCAGGAGCGGATCACGGCGGAAGAACTGGGAGAACTTTCCGGCAGATTCAATTATGAGTTTGTCTGCACACTGGGAAAACGAATTCCCAGAGTCTACCGTCGAAATGGTGAGATCACAGAAGTAAAAGATTATTTTGAAAATTTCTGACGGATCTAAAGTGTTCGTATAACTCCGGAAGAATCGGCAATACTTATGTTAAATCGCTGATGAAGGAGTAGAAATGAGAAGAGGAGATATCTATTACGCAGATTTGAGACCGGTTATCGGCTCGGAGCAGGGCGGCATCCGGCCGGTGCTGATCATCCAGAACGATGTGGGGAACAAACACAGTCCCACCGTGATCTGCGCTGCAATCACCTCAAAGATGAACAAGGCGAAGCTGCCTACGCATATTGAACTGAATGCCCGCCGCTACGATATGGATAAAGATTCCGTAGTGCTGCTGGAACAGCTACGCACCATCGATAAAAAGAGGCTGAAAGATAAGGTATGCCATCTGGACGGAGACATTATGCGGAGAGTGAACCGGGCACTGAAAGTCAGCCTGGAGCTGGATACATAGCCCGATGCATAGTGTATCCGAAAATAGGATAAAATACGAAAGGATGAAATAAAATATGGACATGAGTGGGCCTGTGGCCATTTTTCTCTTTTTCCTGCTGTTGCTGGTGGATATGTTTTTCTATGGATTTGATGCCGCCATCGACAATCTGAATGAAAAGGAGATCCTACATAAAGCAGAGGAAGAAAAGGATCGCCGGTCCATGCGGCTGAGTGAAATGATCAGCCGTCCGGGGATCTATATCAATACGGTACAGCTGGTTATTACGCTGATCAATATTTTAATGGGAGCTTTTTATCTGAATATCTGGCTGCAGACCATTGACAAGGGACTTCATGTGATCAATGTGGGAGGCATGTCTCTGGAGAATGTGCCTACGGGAGTGCTTTCAGGGATTGCCACGGTATTGTCTTTTATTGCCATGATCTATATCCTGTTGACTTTCGGTGTGTTGATTCCCCGGAAAATGGCATCCAGACAGTCGGAGAAGTGGGCGTATGCCTGTATTGACCCGATTTATATTATCACCAGACTGCTGGCACCCCTGACGGGGCTGGTGAATCTGACAGCCAAGGGAATCCTGTTCCTCTTCGGTGTCCGCAACAATACGGATGAAAATGATGTGACCGAGGAAGAGATCATCAATATGGTGCAGGAAGGTCATGAGCAGGGTGTCATTCAGGCCAGTGAGGCGGAGATGATCTCCAACATTTTCGAATACGGAGACAAGGAAGCCCAGGATATCATGACACATCGTGGAAGTATCGTGGCTATTGATGGTGAGACGAAACTGAAAGATGCCATTGCTTCCATGCTGGGAGGCAAGAACAGCCGTTACCCTGTGTATGAGGAGAATATTGATCATATCATCGGTATCCTGCATCTGAAGGATGCCATGCGGTTCCATATCAGTGATGACAAGCTGGATCTGCCTATCGCAAAACTGGACGGGCTGCTCAGAGAGCCTTATTTTGTGCCGCAGACGAAAAATATTGATGAACTGTTCAAGGAAATGCAGTCCCAGAAGCTGCAGATGGCCATTGTGGTAGACGAATACGGACAGACCGACGGACTGATCGCCATGGAGGATATTCTGGAGGAGATCGTCGGCAATATCATGGATGAGTATGATGAGGATCAGGAATACATTAAGAACCGTGGCAAGGGCGAATATGTCATGGAAGGCAAGACTCCGTTAAAGGAAGTGGAAGAGCTTCTGGGTATTACCTTCGACGAGGAAGAATTCGAGACTTTGAACGGTTTCCTGATCTCCAGACTGGACCGGATCCCGGAACCGGACGAGCAGTTCGATGTGGATTATAAGGGATACAACTTTAAAATCCTTTCCGTGGTCAAAAAAATGATAGGAAGTGTGTTGGTCCGGAAGCTTCCGGAGGAAAAAACACCGCAGAATGCAGAAGACGGACAATCAGTGCTTGAAGAAAAAAGAAAATAATGCTATGATAGAAAGAGCGTTATTGCGTAAAGACTACGCATACAAAGAGAAAGAAACTTTAAGTTCAAAGGAGTAACAAAAATGTCAGGACATTCCAAATTTGCTAATATTAAGCATAAAAAAGAAAAGAACGATGCTGCAAAGGGTAAGATTTTTACCATTATCGGCCGTGAGATCGCAGTCGCTGTAAAAGAGGGTGGTCCCGATCCCGCCAACAATTTCAAACTGGCAACCGTTATTGCCAAGGCAAAAGCCAACAACATGCCCAACGACACCATCGAGCGCGGTATCAAGAAGGCAGCTGGAGATGTGGGCAATGTAAACTATAAGTATGTGACTTACGAAGGTTACGGCCCCAACGGTATCGCCATCATCGTAGATGCACTTACGGACAACACCAACCGTACCGCTGCCAACGTAAGAAGCGCATTCACCAAGGGACAGGGTAATGTAGGTACTCCCGGATGTGTATCCTTTATGTTCGATAAGAAGGGACAGATCATCGTGGACAAGGAAGAATGTGATATGGAAGCGGACGATCTGATGATGACCGCTCTGGATGCCGGAGCGGAAGATTTCTCCGAAGAGGATGACAGCTTCGAGATCCTGACTGATCCCGATAACTTCGAAGAGGTACGCAAGGCTCTGGAAGATGCCGGAATTCCCATGATCAGTGCAGAAGTTACCATGATTCCCCAGAATTATGTAACACTGACCGATGAGACTGCAGTGAAGAACTTACAGAGAACCCTGGAACTGCTGGAAGATGATGATGACGTTCAGGCAGTATATCATAACTGGGACGAATAAATTGAAAGGTTAGGGGTAACAGCATGGAGAAACTTGCAATTGTAGTTCCTTGTTATAATGAAGAAGAGGTGTTAAAGATTGCTTCCGAGGCACTGAGGGGTGTGCTGGATGATCTGATCCATAAGGGAAAGATCGCGGAAGACAGTTTTATTCTGTTTGTAAATGATGGCAGTAAGGATCGTACCTGGGAGCTGATCGAAGAAGAGCATCAGGCACATCCGGTGCAGGTATGCGGTGTAAAGCTGGCCGGCAATGTGGGACATCAGTTCGCACTGACTGCCGGACTAATCACTGCCATGGATCTGTCTGATGTGACGGTTTCCATTGATGCAGATCTGCAGGATGATGTAGCTGTGATCGAGGAAATGATCGATAAGTTCCACAACGGCTGTGATATCGTATACGGTGTCCGTAAGGAGCGTAAGACCGATACTTTCTTCAAACGTACCACGGCGCAGGGATTTTATAAAGTCATGGAAATGATGGGGGTCAAGACTGTTTACAATCATGCGGATTTCCGACTGATGTCCAAGCGCGCGGTAGAACAGTTCTCCAAGTATCAGGAGACCAATCTGTTCTTAAGAGGTATGATGCCTTTGATCGGTTATCAGACGGACTGTGTATACTATGACCGTAAGGAAAGAGTGGCCGGTGAGTCCAAGTATCCTCTGAAGAAGATGCTTGCATTGGCATTCAACGGTATTTCTTCCTTCAGTGTGAAGCCTATCAGTATGATCCTGGGTGCCGGTATGATCATTGTGGCCTTAAGCCTTCTGGCAGCTATTTATGCGCTGATCTCTTATTGTACCGGACATGTGGTACCGGGCTGGACTTCCCTGATCCTGTCCATCTGGTTCCTGGGCGGTATTCAGTTGATGGCCATCGGACTGGTGGGCCAGTATATCGGCAAGATTTACATTGAGGTAAAACATCGTCCCAGATATAACATCGAAAAGGTACTGAAATAATGAATTATAAAAAAGGCATTTTAAGTGTTATATTGTGGTTCATTTATGCATTGACAGCGGGAACCGTACTGGTGGGCACGACAATGGTCATGCTCCTGCCGGAAGGTGGTTCCCGCCCAATCGGCCTTGTTATCGCAGGTGTATGGCTTGCGATGACAGGGCTGGTTGTTTTTCTGTTACATAGATTTCTGTGGGTAAAATGGGCACAAAACGGTGAAGGCTCAGGGCAGGTGAAACTGATTATCGAGGGACTGGCTGTAGTAGCTCTGATTGCTGTGGGAATCACACTTCGTGTAAGAGAGAGTATGCAGTACGATATCTCCGGGGCGGCCGGTAACATCTGGTTCGATGCGGTGAAAGTCACCGAGACCACGCGGATTCCTCAGGTGGTACACGGTGCGGTATACTTTTATCTGCAGGTGCTGCACGGGCTGTTGGTATTTTTGGGTAATAAAATGACAGCGGCGCTGGTATTGCAGATTGTGCTGCAGATCCTGACCGGAATCTTTTTATATTTTGCGGTACGGAAACTGACCGGTATGGTGGCTGCAGTGGTATCTCTTGCGTACTGGATGTTATGCCCTGTTCTGTCTGGATCAGTGATTCTGGGACCGGAACCGTTATATCAGTTATTGTGGATGATTGGTCTGTGTGTGTGCGTGGAAGCACTGGATAGTTTCAGGGGGCGGGGAGACACCCCCGGTATCCGTTCCGTGGGTGGATTTTTCTTAAGCGGTATTGTTATAGGAATTTTGGGCTACCTGGATGTCGCAGGACTGCTCTTGCTACTCGTAGTGTTTTCTGCACTTTTTCTGGAGACAAAGCAACAGGTAAAATGGATGCGCAGAATCTGTGCCGGAGCATTGGGATTATTTGGTACAGTGGTGGCATTTTTTGTCTGCATCGCTCTGGATGCCGTGGGCAGCGGAAAGCAGATGGGAAATATACTTCTGGCATGGTGGAAAGTCTTTTCCCCGGGAAGATTCACATGGATCGCTCTCTATGAACAGCCGGCAGTTCACACATATGTGCCTGATAAGGTGGCCGCGGTCATTATAGTTGCCGTTATGGTTACAATCCTTGCATGCGGCGCATTCAGTTACTGGTGCAGGAAAGAACACGAGAGACAGTCCGTGTGGATTGCTCTGGCGCTGGCACTTGGAATCTTAAACGGCTGCGGAATGCTGAGTGAAGATATGCCGGGACTTACGTTATTGTATCTGTTATTGGCAGTGGCTGCCGGCGCAGGAGTACAGGCGGTTCTACCGTACGAAATGGAACTGCTGCGGGAAGTCAAAGGGGTGCTGCCTGAGACCGTTGATGCAGTTCCTGTGGGAACTGCATCCACAAAACGCCTGTCTCTTATACACATCTCCGAGCCCACGAGACAAGAGGCAATCTCG
>ENA-UAEB01000507-UAEB01000507.1-human-gut-metagenome-genome-assembly--contig:-NODE-507-length-11327-cov-4.185060_pt1 | contig 11327 bp, 10 predicted proteins | sample MGYA00244273_ERZ654269 | MGnify/ENA primary metagenome ERZ654269 (study PRJEB26926, sample SAMN06165041) | human gut metagenome | biome: ENVO:00009003; feature: ENVO:2100002; material: ENVO:00002003...
TCTCGTGGGCTCGGAGATGTGTATAAGAGACAGATTTGGGAGCTAACGGACACCGATATCGTCGTGACGAATCCGTTGCCTTGCAACCCGTTGCCCAAAGTTTTACCGACAGTTATATAAAAGGCGAGAAATACAATGAAAACGATTATGCCGCCCTGCAGGAAACTTTCGGCAGAATGGCAGAATCCGGTGATATCTTGCTGACTGACGCCGAAAACACTCCATTGGTAAAAGAAATGAAACCATGGCTGACACAATTCAAACTGCTGGGCGAAACAGGAGAAGAAGTCCTGGCCATGGCAAAAGCATACGAAAACGGCAACCAGGAACTGTTTATGCGCAAATACAAACATGTAAAAGCGTTACAGCAACAGATGTTCCAAATAGACCAGACTTACAATCAGAATCCATACCAGCCGGGCGTAAAAACTGCCACAAAAGTGATTAAGCCATTGATTGACCAAACTTTTGCCACAGTCACAGAACGCTATAACAAGAAATATAATACCCTACTGGATGCAACTACCGATTATATGCCGCATAAACTTATCAGTGATGTGGAACAAATCAGAAACCTGCCATTACAGTTAAAGACCAACCGCATCCAAGTGTCTCCGGCACTGGAAGTAATCAAATGGCAAGGCAAAGGTTTTATCACCATCGAACTGGACAACGTTTATCCGGCACAAAGCATTGACATTGACTTCGGCAAACCCGAAGTGGCAACCTGGGGAGTACTTGAAGTTTCGACCGACGGCAAAGAATGGAAGAAAATAGATTACAAGCAGGAAAAGAATCGCCTGACAGCAGATCTGCAGAAAGCTCCCGTCAAAGCTGTGAGATTCAGCAACAGCCAAGACAAAGAACAAGAAATCTATCTCAGACGATTCGTTATTACTGTAGACAAATAAAACGATTATAAATTATGGGCTTTTTTAAATCTTTATTCGGTGGGAGCAATACCCCTGAAACGGAAAAAGAGAAAAACGATAAAAAGAACTTTGAGATTTTAAAATACGATGGTATCCGCGCCCGGCACATGGGCAAATTGCCATACGCCATCAAATGTTTTGAGGAAGCAGTTGCCATCAATGACGAAATGGAAACGCTCACCTTACTTGCCAATGCATACATCCAGGCCAACCGCCTGGATGATGCACGCATCACCTTCAACGGCATGGCAGAAAAAGAGCCGGAACAGGTCAACACTTTTCTGTCATTAGCAAGTATCTGCTTCATGCAGGAAGACTATGAAGGCATGAACGATGCCTGCCAAAAGGCACTTGCTTTAGACGACAAGAATCCGCTGACCTATTATCTCACTGCCAAGGCAGCGGTGGGAATGAAAGAAGAAATCAATGCCATTGCCATGCTGACCAAAGCAATTGTCTTAAAAGAAGATTATACGGAGGCATACCAATTACGTGCTGAAGTATTATGGGGCATGAAGCAAGCAAAAGATGCCGCAGAGGACATTCAGAAATTACTGAACCTCAACCCCGAAGACGAACAAGCCCTGCTGTTGAAAGGAGAAATCCTTGCAGCAATCGGTGAAGAGGAACAGGCAGAGGAATGTTTCAATCAAGTATTGTCGCTCAATCCTTTTAATGAAAAGGCATATCTGCTGTTGGGAGAGCTTTTCCTTACAAAGAAAGACTTCGACAAGGCCATCGGAGTATATGATGAAGCCATCGAAATCAATCCCAACTTTGCACAAGCCTATCACGAACGAGGTCGCATCAAACTGTTGAAAGGTGACAAAGACGGCTCTGTGGAAGATATGAAAAAGGCTATGGAACTGGCTCCCGAAACAGAAGGAAACATCAGCGGGCAATATAACAATTACGAGAACATGACAAAGAACGTTCCCTTCTGATGAAATGAACATTATGCTCTGTTTTATTGTTTATCCACCAGGAGATATACAATAAAACATGAGCGTAAAAGAACAATACCGGAAATACTCCCTTATCACCATCATACTAGGATTAGGGCTTTTGCTCTTCTTGAAAATGACTCCTTTTATGGGAGGAATATTAGGAGCATGTACTATCTACATCATGGTCAGAGACCAGATGCTCTATCTTACTCAAAAGAAAAAAATAAGGAAAAGCGTCACTGCCATTATCCTGTTGATAGAAGCCATACTCTGCTTTCTTGTTCCTCTCTCATTGGCTGTATGGCTGCTCATCAGCAAGTTACAGACCGTCAATGTAGACACCGCCACTTTTGTCGACACAATTACCAACCTTGCCGACTGGATTCGCCGGAAGACAGAATATGACTTACTAAGCAAAGAAAACATAAGCTCGATAGCATCCATACTCCCCGGCATCGGCCAATTTCTGATGGGCGGCATCAGCAGTTTTGCCGTCAATCTGTTTGTTTTGGTTTTTGTACTCTACTTCATGCTGATTGGAGGAACAAAAATGGAACAATATATTTATGAGCTTCTCCCCTTCAGTGACAGCAACAAGAAGCATGTAATGAACGAAATCAATATGATTGTCCGGGCAAATGCGATAGGTATCCCATTATTGGCAATCATTCAAGGAGCAATCGCTACGTTGGGATACTACCTGTTTGATGCTCCCAGTGCATTGCTCTTCGGTTTCCTTACCTGCTTTGCCACCGTCATTCCTATTGTGGGAACAACCCTTGTATGGTTTCCCTTAGCTGCTTACATGGCTATATCGGGTGATTGGCCTCATGCCATCGGCTTGCTTCTTTACTGTGGGTTAATAGTAACCAATATCGATAACCTCATCCGCTTTATTCTCCAAAAAAAGATGGCAGACACCCATCCTCTCATCACGATATTCGGAGTTGTCATCGGACTGTCTCTATTCGGTTTCATGGGAGTGATATTCGGTCCGCTACTGATTTCCATCTTCATTCTATGCGTCAATATCTTTAAAGAGCAATACCTGAAATAAACAACTATCCTGCTTCTCGCAGAAAAGGGAAGACCAAGCAACTCTTTACTGTCGGCTAAGCTCTTTCAAACGGAAGATTATTACAGTCCGCTGCAGCAGACCGTACAGTCTACTACGGCAGACTATACAGTCCATTACAACGGACTGTATGGTCCATTGCCGAAGTCTGTAATAATCTGCCCTATCAAAAGACTTAATCAAAAGGATGAAAAGGCTTAATCCGGCTAATATCGGGGCCAAGCATCGGAATAAATACAGACAGGAAGCAAAACATACCCCCGGATTTCTTTTTATTTTTGTAAAACTCAAGGCTATAAGCAAAATAATAGCTATTTTTGCGCATTCAATTGAACAAAACATTTAACTCATGAGTAATCAACGATACATGCAGCGCGGCGTGTCAGCATCCAAAGAAGATGTACACAACGCCATTAAGAACATTGACAAAGGTATTTTCCCCCAAGCTTTCTGTAAGATAATCCCTGATATTCTGGGCGGAGACCCCGAATATTGCAACATCATGCACGCCGACGGTGCAGGCACAAAATCGTCCTTGGCCTACCTTTATTGGAAAGAGACAGGCGACCTGAGTGTGTGGAAAGGCATTGCGCAAGATGCACTGATTATGAACATCGACGACCTGCTTTGTGTGGGTGCTGTCGACAACATTTTGGTTTCATCCACCATCGGACGCAACAAACTGCTCGTTCCCGGAGAAGTCATTTCTGCCATCATCAACGGAACGGACGAACTGCTTGCCGAGCTTCGTGATATGGGAGTAGGCGTTTATGCCACCGGCGGCGAGACTGCCGATGTAGGCGACTTGGTCCGTACCATTATCGTAGACTCTACCGTGACTTGCCGCATGAAGCGCGCCGATGTCATCAACAACGCCAATATCCGTCCGGGTGACGTCATTGTCGGTCTGGCTTCTTACGGAAAAGCCACTTACGAAAAAGAATATAACGGCGGTATGGGAAGCAACGGACTGACCAGCGCCCGCCACGATGTGTTCTCTAAATATCTGGCAGAGAAATATCCCGAAAGTTATGATAAGGCCGTGCCCGAAGAATTAGTTTACAGCGGAAACCTGAAACTGACAGACAAAGTGGAGGACAGTCCGCTGGATGCAGGCAAGTTGGTTTTATCACCCACTCGCACATACGCTCCGGTAGTGAAGAAGCTGTTGGATGCACTTCGTCCCGAAATTCACGGTATGGTTCATTGCTCAGGCGGTGCACAGACCAAGATTCTGCACTTTGTAGACAAAGTACGTGTAGTGAAAGACAACCTGTTCCCTGTTCCCCCGCTGTTCAAGACCATCAAAGAACAAAGCGGCACAGATTGGGAAGAAATGTACAAGGTATTCAATATGGGCCACCGTCTGGAAGTTTACCTGTCACCGGAGCATGCCGAAGAAGTAATCGCTATCAGCAAGTCATTCAATATCGACGCACAAATTGTAGGACGCATCGAAGAAAGTGACAAGAAAGAATTGATTATCCGCTCCGAGTTTGGGGAGTTTAAATACTAAATCCGGCAAAGAGAAGGCCATGGACGAAAACAAAGAAACAAGAAAAGGAATACCACCCAAAGGTTGCCTGCTGATGCTGGCATGTATCTTTCTGGGAGCGGTCTGTATAGGTCTGAGCATATGGCTGGACAATCTTTTTCTAAAAAACGTTACTTATATGGCTACCACAGCTACGGCAAGCATCATTGCAGACGTGTACTTCCAATCCAAGAAATGGGTAAAAAAATACACGACATGGCAATGGATAGGATATGTCATTCTCCTACTCGCTATGGCCGTCATATTTACCTGGATTGAAACCAAGAATAAATAAACATATATGGCAGACAATAATACCCTACTTGAAAAATTAGAAGGGCTGGTAGCCCGGTTTGAGGAAGTTTCCACCCTCATCACCGACCCGAATGTGATTGCAGACCAAAAGCGTTATGTCAAGCTCACCAAGGAATACAAGGATATGAGCGACATTATGAAGGCCCGCAAAGAATATATACAATGTCTGAACGGACTGGAAGAGGCAAAGCAGATAATGACAACCGAATCCGACCCCGAAATGAAAGAAATGGCACGCGAAGAGGCTAATGCCTGCGAAGTGCGTATTCCCGAACTGGAAGAGGAAATCAAACTGCTGCTTGTTCCCGCCGACCCGCAGGACGACCGTAATGCCATCCTCGAAATACGTGGCGGCACGGGAGGCGATGAAGCAGCCATCTTTGCCGGCGACCTGTTTCGCATGTACAGTAAATACTGCGAAACGAAAGGTTGGAAACTGGAAGTCTCCAGTGCCAACGAAGGTGCTGCCGGAGGATTCAAGGAAATTATCTGTTATGTGACCGGCGACAAAGTGTACGGCACGCTGAAATACGAATCGGGCGTTCACCGTGTGCAGCGCGTTCCGGCTACCGAAACACAAGGGCGTGTGCATACCTCGGCGGCATCTGTTGCCGTATTGCCGGAAGCCGAACCATTTGATGTGGAAATCAACGAAGGCGAAATCAAATGGGATACTTTCCGAAGCGGTGGAGCCGGCGGACAGAACGTCAACAAGGTAGAATCGGGAGTGCGTCTGCGCTACAACTGGAAAAACCCGAATACGGGAGTAGTGGAGGAAATCCTTATCGAATGTACCGAAACCCGCGACCAGCCAAAGAACAAAGAACGCGCCCTTTCGCGCCTGCGTACCTTTATATACGACAAGGAACATCAAAAGTATATCGATGATATTGCCAGCAAGCGTAAGACTATGGTATCCACCGGAGACCGTTCGGCCAAAATCCGTACTTACAACTACCCGCAGGGACGTATCACCGACCACCGTATCAATTACACCATCTACAATCTGGCTGCTTTTATGGACGGTGATATTCAAGATTGCATCGACCATCTGATAGTGGCCGAAAATGCAGAGCGATTGAAGGAGAGTGAATTATAATAATATTAAGCTAAATAGTATAACTATGGACAAGCAACAATTATTTGAGAACATCAAAAAAAAGAAATCATTCCTCTGTGTAGGACTGGATACTGACATAAAGAAAATCCCCGAACACCTGTTGAAAGAAGAAGGCCCTATCTTTGCTTTCAACAAGGCTATTATCGATGCTACAGCTCCTTACTGTATTGCATACAAGCCCAACCTGGCTTTCTATGAAAGCATGGGCGTGAAAGGATGGATTGCTTTTGAAAAAACAGTGAACTACATCAAGGAAAACTATCCCGACCAATTCATCATTGCCGATGCCAAACGTGGCGATATTGGTAATACCTCGGCTATGTATGCCCGTACTTTCTTCGAAGAGTTGAACATCGATTCTGTCACTGTTGCTCCTTATATGGGCGAAGACAGCGTAACTCCGTTCCTCACTTACGAAGGCAAATGGGTTATTCTGCTTGCTTTGACCAGCAATAAAGGTTCGCATGACTTCCAACTGACAGAAGATGCCAACGGAGAACGCCTGTTTGAAAAAGTGTTGCGCACCTCACAGAATTGGGCAAACGATGAAAACATGATGTATGTGATAGGTGCCACCCAAGGACGTGCATTCGAAGATATCCGTAAGATTGTTCCCAACCACTTCCTGCTGGTACCGGGTATCGGTGCACAAGGCGGTTCATTGGAAGAAGTGTGCAAATATGGCATGAACAACACTTGCGGACTGATTGTCAACTCCAGCCGCGCCATTATCTATGCCGATAAAACTGAAAACTTCGCAAACGTAGCCGGACAAGAAGCCAAGAAAGTTCAGGCACAAATGGAAGAACAGTTGAAAGCAATCCTTTAATGAGTGAAAGAAAAATCATAAACGACCCCGTCTTCGGGTTTATCAATATCCCGAAGGGGTTGTTATATAATATTGTATGCCACCCGTTGCTGCAACGTCTTACACGCATAAAGCAACTGGGGTTATCTTCTGCTGTGTATCCGGGAGCGCAACACACCCGGTTTCAGCACTCGCTGGGAGCCTTTTATTTGATGAGTGAAGCCATCAGCCATCTTACAGCCAAAGGTAATTTCATTTTTGACAGCGAAGCGGAAGCTGTTCAGGCGGCTATTTTGCTTCACGATATCGGACACGGACCTTTTTCGCATGTTCTGGAGAACACACTGGTCACAGGAGTTTCGCATGAAGAAATTTCACTGATGCTGATGGAGCGTATCAACAAAGACTTAAAAGGACAGCTCAATCTTGCTATTCAAATCTTCAAAGACGAGTACCCCAAGAAGTTTCTTCATCAATTGGTAAGCGGGCAACTGGATATGGACCGGTTGGACTATCTGCGCCGCGACAGTTTTTATACCGGAGTAACGGAAGGCAATATCGGTTCGGCGCGTATCATCAAGATGCTGGACGTAAAAGACGACCATCTGGTAGTCGAATCAAAAGGAATCTACTCCATAGAGAACTTTCTGACATCACGCCGCTTGATGTATTGGCAAGTCTACCTGCATAAAACATCCGTAGCCAGCGAAAAGATGCTCATCAGTACGCTGCTCCGTGCCAAAGAATTAGCCTCAAAAGGAGTCAAATTGTTTGCTTCCCCGGCTTTGAAGTTCTTCCTGTACCATTCCATTGGTAAAGAAGAATTTTATAATGATTCTAATTGTCTAGAATATTTTATTCAACTAGACGACAACGATATATGGACTGCACTGAAAGTATGGAGCAGCCACAGTGATATTATACTCTCTACTTTGAGTCGCGGACTCATCAACCGTCATCTCTTTAAAGTAGAAGTCACCTCTTCCCCCATCTCGAAAGAAAGAAAGGAAGAATTGCTTTCAAGGATATGTAATCAGTTATATATCAACAGGAAAGAAGCAAATTATTTTCTATCGATATCCAGCATAGAAAATGACATGTACAAAAAGGAAGATGACAGCATTGAAATCATCTACAACGACGGAAGCACCAAGGACATTGCCGAAGCTTCGGATATGCTGAATATCTCCCTACTCTCTCGAAAAGTCAAGAAATATTATGTATGTTACCTGCGTCCTGAAGAAGGCGGACATTAAATAATTAGCGAATTGTACGGATATATAAAAAAAAAATGCGTAATTTGCATAATTAATGATGTGTTTACACTAACATGTAACACGCAAGTAACAAAACTGAAACATTTAGAACATAAAGAATTAGACAGTATTATGGAGTTCTCAGCTAAACAAATTGCGGAATACATCCAGGGAATTATTGTTGGCGATGAAAACGCAACTGTGCATACTTTTGCTAAAATAGAGGAAGGCGTGCCGGGAGCGATTTCTTTTCTTTCAAATCCTAAGTATACTCATTACATTTACGATACTCAGTCTACCATTGTGTTGGTAAACAAAGATTTCGTTCCCGAGCAAGAAGTAAAAGCTACCTTAATCAAGGTAGACAACGCCTACGAAAGCCTGGCTAAATTACTGACGCTCTATGAAATGAGCAAACCTAAAAAGACCGGTATAGATCCGCTGGCATACGTTGCCCCCACTGCGAAGTTGGGGAAGGATGTATATATCGCTCCGTTTGCCTGCGTAGGCGATGGTGCTGAGATTGGGGACAACACTTCCCTCCATCCGCACGCTACTGTAGGAAGTCATGCCAAAGTAGGTAATAATTGTACACTTTATCCACATGCCACTATCTATCACGACTGCTTGGTAGGAAACAACTGTACCCTGCATGCAGGCTGCGTAATCGGTGCTGATGGATTCGGATTCGCACCTTCTCCCGAAGGGTACGAAAAAATTCCACAAATAGGCATTGCCATCATAGAAGATAATGTGGAGATTGGTGCTAATACTTGCGTAGATCGTGCCACCATGGGTGCCACCATTGTACATAAAGGGGTGAAACTGGACAACCTGATCCAGATAGCACACAATGTGGAAGTAGGAAGCCACACTGTCATGGCATCACAGGTGGGTATTGCAGGTTCTACCAAAGTAGGTGAATGGTGTATGTTTGGCGGACAAGTAGGACTAGCCGGACATATTAAGATAGGTGACAAGGTAGGTATCGGCGCACAAGCAGGCGTTCCCGGCAACGTGAAATCCAACGAGCAAATTCTAGGCACTCCGGCCATCGACGCCAAGAATTTCATGAAATCATCGGCCGTATACAAAAAACTACCCGAAATGTACGCCACACTGAACGCCATGCAGAAAGAGATAGAAGAATTAAAAAAACAACTAAATAAATAAACCCCATGTTGAAACAGAAGACATTAAGAGGCAGTTTTTCTTTAAATGGAAAAGGCCTTCACACCGGAGTAAACTTGACGGTGACATTCAATCCTGCACCGGACAACCACGGGTATAAAATCCAACGAATTGATCTTGAAGGACAACCAATAATTGATGCCGTAGCAGAAAATGTAGGTGATACCACCCGCGGCACTGTGCTGATGAAAAACGGAATAAAAGTAAGTACAGTAGAACATGCTTTGGCAGCTCTTTATGCAGCTGGTATAGACAACTGCCTGATTCAGGTAAGCGGTCCCGAATTCCCTATTCTGGACGGCAGTGCTAAAGCGTATGTAGAAAATATACAGCGTGTAGGAATCGAAGAACAGAATGCTGTCAAGGATTACTATATTATAAAATCAAAAATCGAATTTAGGGACGAGGAAACCGGATCTTCCATCATTGTTCTTCCGGACGAAAATTTCAGTGTGAACGCACTGATCTCTTATCAGTCTAAAATACTGTCCAATCAGTTCGCCACACTGGAAGACATGGCTAAATTCCCCACCGAGGTAGCTTCCGCGCGTACCTTTGTATTCGTCCGCGAAATAGAACCATTGCTGGGTGCCGGACTGATCAAGGGAGGCGATCTGGACAACGCCATCGTAATTTACGAAAAAGAGATGAGCCAAGAAAATTATGACAAGCTGGCCGATGTCATGGGTGTTCCCCACATGGACGCCACCAAACTGGGCTATATCAATCATATCCCTCTGGTATGGGACAACGAACCGGCACGTCACAAGCTACTGGATATCATCGGTGACTTGGCACTGATAGGCAAGCCCATCAAAGGCCGTATCATCGCCACCCGTCCTGGGCACACCATTAATAACAAGTTTGCCCGCCAAATACGCAAAGAAATCAAACTTCACGAAATACAGGCCCCATCCTATAACTGCAATGAATCCCCCATCATGGACGTAAACCGCATTCGCGAGCTGCTCCCGCACCGTTATCCGTTCCAGTTGGTGGACAAAGTCGTTGCCATCGGCGCGAACCACATTGTCGGTGTGAAAAATGTAACAGCCAACGAACCTTTCTTCCAGGGACATTTTCCGCAGGAACCTGTCATGCCTGGTGTACTTCAAGTAGAGGCCATGGCACAATGCGGCGGTCTGCTTGTTTTGAACTCAGTGGATGAACCCGAAAGGTACTCCACCTACTTCATGAAGATAGACGGAGTGAAGTTCCGTCAGAAAGTAGTGCCGGGAGACACTTTATTGTTCCGTGTTGAATTGTTGGCTCCTATCCGCCGGGGCATCTCCACAATGAAAGGATATGTGTTTGTAGGCGAGAAAGTAGTCTGCGAAGCCGAGTTTATGGCACAAATAGTAAAAAATAAATAACCACTAAAAAAACAACATGATTAGTCCATTAGCATATATACATCCCGAGGCAAGAATTGGTGAGAATGTAGAAATCGGTCCTTTTGTGTTTATCGACAAGAATGTAGTTATCGGCGATAACAACACAATCATGCCTAACGCCAATATACTGTATGGCTCACGCATAGGGAACGGCAACACCATTTTTCCGGGAGCTGTTATAGGCGCTATTCCCCAGGATTTGAAATTCCGCGGTGAAGAAACGACTGCCGAAATAGGTGATAACAACACCATTCGCGAGAATGTAACCATCAATCGTGGTACAGCGGCTAAAGGCAAAACCATAGTGGGCAGTAACAACCTGTTGATGGAAGGGGTACACGTAGCACATGATGCCATCATAGGCAGCGGTTGCATCATAGGCAATGCCACCAAGATGGCAGGTGAAATTATCATTGATGATAACGCCATTATCAGCGGTGCCGTATTGATGCACCAATTCTGCCGGGTAGGCGGTTATGTAATGGTACAGGGCGGTTCACGTTTCAGCAAGGACATTCCTCCTTATATTATAGCGGGGCGCGAACCCATCGCCTACGCAGGAATCAATATCGTAGGACTCCGCCGCCGCGGATTCTCTAATGAACTAATAGAGAATATACACAACACCTATCGCATTATTTATCAAAATGGTATGAACGTTACCGATGCCTTGGAACAAGTACGCAAAGAAATACCTATGAGCAAAGAAATAGAATCTGTCTCTTATACACATCTCCGAGCCCACGAGACAAGAG
>ENA-UAEB01000528-UAEB01000528.1-human-gut-metagenome-genome-assembly--contig:-NODE-528-length-11060-cov-4.436620_pt1 | contig 11060 bp, 7 predicted proteins | sample MGYA00244273_ERZ654269 | MGnify/ENA primary metagenome ERZ654269 (study PRJEB26926, sample SAMN06165041) | human gut metagenome | biome: ENVO:00009003; feature: ENVO:2100002; material: ENVO:00002003...
GTCTCGTGGGCTCGGAGATGTGTATAAGAGACAGGCTATTTATGAATAAGATGATGAAGATGATCATCGGCAGTTTAAAATGATTAACCGGGGGATAAGACAAATGAATAATGCACAGTTAGTGATAGACGAAGTAAAAAAGGCAGTAAAGGGCAAGGATGATTGTATCATCAAGGCATTTGCTGCCTTTTTGGCAGGTGGACATATACTGCTTGAGGATGTGCCGGGAGTGGGAAAGACTACGCTTGCAGTAGCTTTTTCAAGGGCGATGGCGCTTGTGAATCACAGAGTACAGTTCACTCCGGATGTGCTGCCTGCTGATATACTTGGCTTTTCGATGTATCAGAAGCAGACCGGAGAGTTTGTGTACCGCGAGGGTGCCGTGATGTGTAATCTGTTTCTGGCAGATGAGATTAACAGAACAAGTCCCAAAACACAGTCTGCGCTCCTGGAGGTTATGGAGGAAGGAAATGTCACTGTGGATGGAATAAGCAGGAAGGTCCCGGAGCCGTTTATAGTGATGGCCACTCAAAATCCAAAGGGCAGCGCCGGTACACAGCTGTTGCCGGAGTCACAGCTTGATAGGTTTATGATATGTATGAGCATGGGATATCCTTCACATGATGCAGAGGTGAATATCGCAAAGGGCAAAAGTGTGAAGGCTGATGAGTATACGATAAAGCCTGTTATGAATGCACAGGGACTTGTTGAGATGCAGGGAGAGGTTGAACAGGTGTTTATACATGACAGTATTTATTCGTACATTGTGGATCTGGTTGATGCGACAAGGACAAGTCCGTACATTGAGCTTGGAGTGAGTCCGAGAGGTACGATTGCGTGTGTTAGGATGGCAAAGGCATATGCGTATCTGAGTGGGCGAAGCTATGTCATACCATCTGATGTGGTTTCTGTATTTGCGGATGTGACAAAGCACAGAATCGTGCTAAATACCAAGGCGAGAGTATCACATGTATCAGAGCTTTCAGTGATAGATGAGATACTAAAGGCTGTTAAACAGCCGACAACTTATGTGAAAAAGGCAGGTAATCGTGATTAGTTTTTTGATAGGAATAATTATTGCAGCTGTAGTTTTTTATATGTCGATGATATACGGTAATGCTGCACTGGCACTGCTTGGCTGCTTTATGTGTGTGTTTATGGTGCTGACATTTATAGCATTGCTTGTAAAGGTGCACCGGGCAGTGGCAGCTATAAACATTCCGATAGCTATCGCCACACAGGGCGAGAGTATCAGGGTGAGTCTTTCCTGTCGGCTGAAGGAGGCAGGCTTCGATGGTGTAAAATACCGTGTAACGGTGAAAAATAATTTATCCGGCGAAAAAAGTACAAAATGGCTGTCAGGAGGCAGTGATTTTTTGTACAGCGTGAACCTATGCGGCAATTATGAATTTGAGCTTGTAAGGATAAAGCTATATGATTTTTCGAGGCTTTTTTATGTCACGAAAAGAGTTAAAAAATATGCAAATGTTGAGGTGATGCCGCAGATTGATGAGATTCCTGTGAGGATAACGGACAGAGTAAGAAATTTCTTTGGGGATTCTGATATCTATGATGATTTAAGACCCGGATATGATCCGTCGGAACTGTTTGATGTCAGAGAGTTTCAAAACGGTGACAGGCTGCAGAGTGTGCACTGGAAGCTTTCTGCAAGGACTGATGAGCTGATGGTAAAGGAAAACAGCCTGCCAAAGGCATGTGCGGTGGCCATAGTAGCAGATTTAAGGGGAATAAAGAAAGGCAGACAGGCGGATGCTTTTATGAAGCTTCTTGTCTCACTTTCCTTTTCGCTTATGGATCAAAAATGCTCTCATTATGTGGCGTGGTATGATACCGCCATAAACGATATTGTGAGAGCCAGAGTGGATGACGAGGAGGGCTTTTACATATTTTTGAACAGTTTTCTTAAAATAAAGCCGGATACAAAGAATGATGCGCTTTTTTTGTATGAGGAAAAGTACCGGGCAGAAAAGCTTGTGTGTCTGCTTAGCGTGGACGGAAGACTTCAGATAAAAAGGGGAGAGGAGATAGTTGGCAGAGCGGATGAAAAAAACGAGATTGTCATTTAGGAAAAGCAGATGGCAGAGATCTGACACAAATGAGATAAAGCCTGATTATAATAATGCATTTACAGTGTTTGGTGTCCTGCTTACTGAACTTGCCAATGCAGCTGCAGCAGTACTTCTTACGGTGTGTGCAGTGTCTGTTGTGAATACGACCGTTTCACATGTGAGATGCCCATATTATGTGTATGTGTGGCTGTTTATTTTTTCGGTGATAAGTGGCTTTATAAACAGGCTTACATCGCTTGACACAAGAAAATGGGTGCGCCATGCGATAAATACAGGTATGCTGCTTGTATTTCTGCTTGGAGTGTTTATTGCAAACTGGCAGGCTGCAGAGCATATAAAAGACGGCTTTTTGTATGTAAAGGGCAGGTATCTTGAGCTGATAAATGTGTACTATGGCACTTCATTTGTCTGTCCAAAGGGCGATAAAGCCTTTGCGGGGGCATTTGTTGGCTTTGTATCGTTTATAGTTATGCTTTTGCTGGTGACACTGGCGGTTCAAATTAAAAGAAGACGCATGCTCACATTATTTCCAACGCTTATGCTTGCGGTACAGCTGTGCATAGGCAAAAGCCCAAGTGTCAGCGAGGTTGTTATGCTCACGCTGTGTACACTCTGGTGTCTTATCGCAGATGGCAACGCACGCACAGTGGCAGGATATGATGCAAATGGCAGTGCACAGGGCAATGAGGCTTTAAGGATAGCGGCGGCGTTTTTATACATGGCGGCGGTGTCTGCAGTACTTTTCATATGTGTATTTTCATTTAAACCTCTTGCTGATACACTTGCCGATAAAAAGCCGCAGATGCTTGCCTTTCAAAAGGATTTGGAGGGCAGCGTAAAATCATTCTTCAGCGTGGGGATTGATTTACAGGATGGCACGGTTAGTAATCACTATCCAAGCTACAGTGAAAAAACAGTGATGACGGTAGAAGCAAAGGCAGGAGCGCCTTCTAATATTTATCTGAGAAGCTTCTACGGTGATACATATGAAAATGGCAGATGGATTAAAAAGTCTGATTTTTCCGGGATGGAAAAAGAGTATCATGATGCTTCAAGGATGGCAGCCTGGCAGACTACAATCGGATTAGCCACGCTGCTTGATGGTTATTATGATGATGAGACCAATCCGGCCACCGAAAAGTATACAATCACGATGAAGAAGCTTTCCACCAAATACACCTATTTGCCGTACTGTATCGACCCGTACAGTATAGATGCCAAGGGTGATATAGATTTTGACGAAGACTTTTTTATCACAAAGGATAAAGGAACAAAGACTATCGAGGTGTCGGCGTGTCCCGGCTTTTTCGATGGTAGTCTGGAAACGTCCAGCCTTGAGCCCGAGCAGCCTCTTGAGGGCAACAATGATTTCTATGCGGCATACAATGATTATGTAATGGAAAACTATACTGCAAAGCAGGGCGGTGACGGGATTGTTGCGGAAGATGCAAAGTGGCTTCTTAGGACAGGACAGCTCACAAGCAATATGATGTACACAGGCTATATAAGAGAAAATGATGCCAACAGGATTGCGGCAGCACAGCTGGTGCAGCAGTTTCTGACATCGAAGGCTTTTAAGTACAGCAAAAATCCTCCTTCCACAGGCGGTAAGGATGTAGTTGAAAATTTCCTCTCAAATAGCAGACAGGGCTTTTGTGTGCATTTTGCATCGGCTGGCACGATGATACTCAGACAGATGGGCGTTCCATGCCGTTATGTAAGCGGATACTGTGCAAAGGAGGACAGCTTCAAATCCGGTGAAAATGATGAGGATATATGTGAGGTGAAGGATTCGCAGTCGCATGCCTGGGTTGAAATATATCTGGATGATTTCGGATGGATTCCGGTGGAGATGACACCGGGATATTTTGAGTATGTGACAGGTGAGAATCCGTTTGACTATATTGGTGTCAACGGAAAGAAAACAAACACCGGTGCTGCTTATAATGATAGTGAGCATATGAATGATACTGCGGCAGATGAAGATAAACTGGATGAAGATGCAGCAAATGAAGATACAAAAAATACAGATGCAGAAAATGATGACACAGCAAAAGATGATACATCAAAAGCTGCAGCAAACAGTACATCAGGTGATGGCAGTGAGAAGGCTTATGGTTCACAGTCAGGTGCGGATAAACGTACAGATGCTCAGAACTTAAAAACGAGACCTCATATACCACCGGTGATTTTAAAAACCTCACTCTGTGTGATTTTTCTGACTGCACTTACAGCCATCATAGTTTATATCAAAAGGCGAAGAAATATTTTGTGGGAAGCAAGACTTGCAAAAAGGGTGAAAAAAGGCCGTTACAGCAGGGCAGCAATAATGATAAACAATCGCATCTACAAAGGACTGGGACATCCTTCAAAGAACAGGACAGATGAGCTTTATCTGGCTAACCTTAAGGAAAAATACTGCGGACCGGATTATTGCGGAATCCACTGGGACGAGTACATGCGCATCATACAAAAGGCTGTGTATTCATCAGAGGGTATCACAGGTGAAGAATGTTTTATGGTGATGGAAACATGGAGGCGTCTGGAGAAAAAAGACATTAGACATAATTCACAAAAAAACATGTATAAAAACAGCATGATTAACAAAAAATAAATTCGTTGGGAAAATTGTGTTGAAATGATAAAGCTTCTGTGATATAAACTTTAACAGACGTGTTACTTTTAGGGAGGCATTTGTCGTACATAACTTTTAACAGGGTTAGTGTATGATAGGTGCCTCCTTTTTGTCGCTGGAGCAAAAAAGAATGATAGGTGCAAATCGGTACATACCCTGCATTTATAGGAGGAAAAGCTCATGAAAGACAAAATTTTTGGTGTCCTGCAGAGAGTAGGACGAAGCTTCATGCTTCCAATCGCAATCCTTCCGGTAGCAGGCTTGCTTTTAGGACTAGGAAGCTCATTCACCAACACCACAACAATTGAGACCTATGGTTTACAGTGGCTGCTCGGAGATAAGACTATACTCCATGCACTTCTTGTAATCATGAATGCGGTCGGAAGTGCCATATTCGATAACCTTCCGCTCATTTTTGCGGTCGGAGTAGCAATCGGAATGGCAAAGAAGGAAAAAGAGGTGTCAGCACTTTCAGCAGTCATAGCATACTTTGTTATGAATGTATCAATCAATGCGATGCTCAAGATTTCCGGAAAAATCCTTGCAGACGGAAGCATTGCAAAGGATGTGCTTGATGGAACCATCACATCAGTATGCGGTATTCAGTCGCTGCAGATGGGCGTGTTTGGTGGAATTATCGTAGGACTTGGAGTGGCAGCACTGCACAACCGTTTCTACAAGATTGAGCTGCCGAATGCATTGTCATTTTTCGGTGGAACAAGATTTGTGCCTATCATTTCAACAGTGGCATATCTTTTTGTAGGAATCTTAATGTATTTTATCTGGCCGACAGTGCAGAACGGAATCTATGCACTCGGCGGAGTGGTGACAGGAACAGGATATTTCGGAACACTTCTCTTTGGTATCATAAAGAGGGCACTTATTCCATTCGGACTGCACCATGTATTTTACATGCCGTTCTGGCAGACAGCAGTCGGTGGAACGATGGAGGTTGCAGGACATATGGTTGAGGGTGGACAGAACATCTTCTTCGCACAGCTTGCTGACTCTGCAAACATCGCACATTTTAGTGCCGATGCCACAAGATATTTCTCGGGAGAGTTCATTTTCATGATCTTCGGTCTTCCGGGAGCAGCACTTGCAATGTATAAATGTGCAAAGCCGGAAAAGAAAAAACAGGCAGGAAGCCTTTTACTTTCTGCAACACTTGCATGTATGTTTACAGGAATCACAGAGCCTCTTGAGTTCTCATTCCTTTTCGTAGCACCGGCTCTCTTTGCAGTACAGGTAGTGCTCGCAGGAAGCGCATACATGATAGCACATATTTTAAACATCGCTGTAGGACTTACTTTCTCAGGAGGATTACTTGATTTCTTCCTGTTTGGTATATTGCAGGGTAATGAAAAAACAAGCTGGATGCTCGTGATTCCGGTGGGAATAGTATATTTCTTACTGTATTACTTTATTTTCAGCTTCCTTATAAAGAAGTTTGATTTCAAGACTCCGGGCCGTGAGGATGACGACACAGAGACAAAGCTATACACCAAGGCAGATGTAAATGAAAGAAAAGCTGCTAAGGATACAAAAGCTTCTGACGACAAAGCGACTGTAGACGAGCTCTCGCAGACTATATCACGAGGTCTCGGCGGCAAAGCCAATATCTCAGATGTGGACTGCTGTGCGACAAGGCTTCGTATCACAGTAATTGATCCTGACAAGGTAAACGATGCGCTTCTTAAATCAACAGGAGCATCAGGAGTCGTGCACAAGGGACAGGGCGTACAGATTATCTATGGACCAAGAGTAACAGTGATAAAATCAGATCTGGAGGATTATCTTGCGAGTGTGACAGAGGAACACTTTGAGGATGATGCAGCAGAAAATAATACAGCAGGCGCAGATGAAGCAAAGAATGAAAATGCAGCTTCAGATAAAGCACCGGAATCTGATGTTAAAGCAGAAAAGGAATCTTCCGACGCAAAAGAGCCGACAAGCACAGTCATCATCTCAAGCCCTATGACAGGAATAGCAGCAGACCTCTCAACAGCGCCTGATGAGGCCTTCGCCAGCAAAATGATGGGTGACGGAGCAGTAGTCACACCTGAGGAGGGAGTTGTTGTAGCACCTGAGGATGGAACTGTTTTATTCGTTTTTGATACAAAGCATGCTTTGGGATTTACAACCGACTCAGGAATTGGTATGATAATCCATGTAGGAATTGATACAGTAAAGCTCGAGGGTAAAGGCTTTGACGTACAGGTTGAGGCAGGATGCCATGTTAATAAGGGCGATGTGCTCATGAAGCTTGACCTTGACTACTTAAAGGCGAACGCACCATCAGTTACTACTCCTGTCATCTGCACAGAGCTAAAAGATAATCAGAAAATCCGTCTCATCACAGACGGACCGATTAAGGCAGGAGAGCCTCTCTACGCAGTTGACACCTACGAGAAGTAATTCATACTTCATGATAATTGAATTGTCCGGTTATGTTAATAATAAATAGTTCGTATAAATTATCAGGAGTACATTAATAAATGTCAGGGGAATGATATGTACAGAATCACAAAGGTCTTAAATCACAATACAGTGCTTGCGGTAAAGGACAAGAGCGCAAGAGAATATCTTATTGTCGGAAAGGGTGTGGGTTTTGGAAAGAAAATTACACAGTCTGTCGAGCCAACGGAAGAGGATTCACTGTATGAGCTGACCCAGACAAGGGACAGAGGTCCGGCAAAGGACATAGTAAAATCCATCGAGCCGGAGTATCTTGAGATTGCAAACACACTGCTCGATAATGCAGAGCATGAGTTTGGACATATAGACAGAAGCATATTGTTTCCTATGGCAGATCATATAGCATTTGCTGTAAAGCGTATGGAAAACAAAGAACAGATCAGCAATCCTTTAAACGATGACATCCGTGTGATGTTTTATAGGGAGTACAAGGTAGCTGAGAATATACGCCATATACTAAAGGATAAAAAACAAATTGATATAATTGATGATGAGATTGGCTACATTACTCTTCATATTCATACATCCTTAAACAATTCAAAGGTATCGGATGCCATGGAGATGGCGGCAGCAGTTCGAAAATGCGCCACATTTATAGAGGAAAAGATTGGAAAGCACATAGATGTCACTACTATGGCCTACAACCGCCTCATGAACCATATCCGCCACATGGTATCAAGAGCCGCGACCGGAGAAAAATTAAAGGTTGATCTCAATCAGTTTATCGAGAAAAATTATCCGGAGTCATTCGCACTGGCAGGTGAGATATGTAAGGAGCTTGGAAAGGACTTAAATCATGAGTTTCTGGACAATGAGACAGGCTACCTTGCCATACATATTGAGCAGATTAAGTGCGATGAGATGGTAAGTGAATAAAAAATGTGAAAACCTTCCTGCACATTAGGTTATGTGTGGGGAGGTTTTTTCGTGAAAAAGTACTGTGATGGAAGAAATGAATGGGGATTTGCGTAAAATAATAGATATAACAAATGGGGATTTGCGCAAAATATCAGTTTACACGAGTGGGGATTCGGGATATAATATTAACAAAGAGGTGATTTTTATATGGAAAGACATGTTTTTAAACGTAAAATTTATAATGAAATACTTGAATGGAAAATCAACCGAAGCGACAAATATGCCCTTCTTGTGAAGGGTGCCAGGCGAACCGGCAAGTCGACGATTGTTGAAGAATTTGCTAAAAATGAATTTAAATCATATATCCTGATTGATTTTGCGCATACAAGCAAGGATATTATTGCTTTGTTTGACGACACATATGAGCTTGATTTCTTTTTTTTACAGCTACAGCAGTTAACCGGTGTGAGATTATATGAAAATGAATCCGTTATAATATTTGACGAGGTCCAGCTTCTGCCAAAAGCAAGACAGGCAATCAAGTATCTTGTTGCTGATGGTCGATATAAATATATAGAAACAGGTTCATTGATTTCGATAAAAAAGAATACAATGGATATATTAATACCAAGTGAAGAGCATAAGATATCTATGTATCCTATGGATTTTGAAGAGTTTTTGTGGGCAATAGATGACGAAATCACAGCAGAGACGATTAAACTGCTTTTAAAAAATAAAAAAGCAGCAGGAAACGCGATGCATAGAAATTTGATGCGTAAATTTAGACTGTATATGCTAATCGGAGGAATGCCTCAGTCTATTGAAGCTTATCTGGAACATAATAATCTTCAGATTGTGGATGAAACGAAAAGGGAGATTGTTGAGTTATATGAAGAAGATTTTACAAAAATAGATGGAACCGGACTGGCAGGAGACATATATGATGCAATTCCGGCAAGCCTTAGTAAAAATGCATCAAGATATGTGTTGTCAAAAGTGAGAGAAGGGATACGTGCAAAACAGGTGAGAGAGATATTACCTGATATACTCAGCTCATATACTGTAAATATTGCATATCATGCAAACAACCCCGGGGTTGGAATGTCTCTGGAAAAGGATATAGACAGATACAAGCTGTTTACATCAGATGTTGGATTGTTTATTACGCTTGCATTTAAGGATAAAAAATACACGGATAATATAATCTATAATAAGCTGTTGTCAGACAAACTGGAAGCAAATCTGGGATATGTTTATGAAAATGCGGTAGCACAGATGTTGACAGCAAAAGGAAACAATCTGTTTTATTACACAATGAAAAGTGAAACTTCAAATCATTTGTACGAGATAGATTTCCTGCTATCAAATGGAACCAAAATTAATCCTATTGAAGTGAAATCCGGAAATTACAGAGAGCATAAATCATTGGATGCATTTTGTGAGAAATTTAGCAACCGAATCAGAGAAAAATATGTTGTTCATACAAAAGACTATAAATGGGAGAATGGGATAAATTATCTGCCTGTGTATATGATACCATTTATTGATGGAGAATAAAGGATTTGTTTTAGCTGAGTATGTTAAAATTATGTACAAATCTCCGTTAATGTGGTACACTACATAGTTGTATCAACAAACATCCGATACACAAAATACATATGAAATCAATTTAAAGGAGATATATATACCATGAAACTCGGAATCGTCGGACTTCCGAACGTCGGAAAGTCTACATTATTCAACTCACTCACAAAGGCAGGAGCGCTTTCAGCAAACTATCCTTTTGCTACAATCGACCCAAACGTAGGTATTGTTTCAGTGCCTGACGAGAGAATCGTAAAGCTCGGAGAGCTCTATCACACAAAGAAGGTTACACCTGCAACAATCGAATTTGTTGATATCGCAGGTCTTGTGAAGGGAGCCAGTAAGGGTGAGGGACTTGGAAACCAGTTCCTTGCAAATATCCGTGAGGTAGATGCAATTGTACACGTAGTGCGCTGCTTTGAGGATACAAACATTATCCATGTAGATGGCTCTGTAGATCCTGCAAGAGATATCGAGACAATCAATCTTGAGCTTATTTTCTCGGATGTTGAGATTCTTGACAGGCGAATTGCAAAGATTGCAAAGCAGGCAAGAATGGACAAGACACTTGCAAAGGAGCTTGAGCTTGTTGAGGCAGTAAAGGCTCATCTTGAGGACGGAAAGATGACCAGAACCTTTGAAGTGCCTGATGATGAGGATGCACAGCTTTGGTTCAAGGGCTATAATCTCCTTACAGCAAAGCCTACCATCTACGCAGCAAACGTATCAGAGGATGACCTCGCAGATGACGGCGCAAGCAATCCGCATGTTGCAAAGGTAAGAGAAATGGCAAAGGAAGAGGGCGCAGAGGTATTTGTTATCTGTGCACAGATTGAGCAGGAGCTTGCAGATCTCGATGAGGACGAAAAGAAGGAGTACCTTGAGGATTTAGGTGTTGAGTCAAGCGGTCTCGATAAGCTTGTAGCAGCCAGCTATTCACTTCTCGGACTTATTTCCTTCCTCACAGCAGGAGAGGATGAGTGCCGTGCATGGACTATAAAGAAAGGTACAAAGGCACCACAGGCAGCCGGCAAGATACATACTGATTTCGAGCGTGGCTTCATCAAGGCGGAGGTAGTCAACTATCAGGATCTTCTTGACAACGGAAGCCTTGCAGCCGCAAGAGAAAAGGGCATCGTAGGCATGGAAGGAAAAGAGTACGTTGTTAAGGACGGAGATGTAATTCTTTTCAGATTTAATGTATAAATTGGTATAATTCGGGTACTAAAGTACGTAGTTGATTAATTATATATTATTATTTAAGACTTCCCATACCTAAAATTGGATTTTAAAGGTTCAACATACCGTATAGGTGTGGGAAGGTTTTATTATTAAGATACAAATATCAGTAAATGCAAAATAAGGAGAATGAGAAAATGCTGTCTCTTATACACATCTCCGAGCCCACGAGACAA
>ENA-UAEB01000567-UAEB01000567.1-human-gut-metagenome-genome-assembly--contig:-NODE-567-length-10587-cov-4.689233_pt1 | contig 10587 bp, 5 predicted proteins | sample MGYA00244273_ERZ654269 | MGnify/ENA primary metagenome ERZ654269 (study PRJEB26926, sample SAMN06165041) | human gut metagenome | biome: ENVO:00009003; feature: ENVO:2100002; material: ENVO:00002003...
GCTCTGTAGGAATATAATCTTCCCCAAGATTTTTCACCCATTCGATCTGCAGTTTGGAAAGATTCAGATGGTTGCCAAAGTTTCTCTGTCTCTCTTCTCTTGCTTCCTTTGCCGCCTTTGCGGCAGCCAGCGCCTCTTTGCTGTCATCCGCCGCCTTTTCTGCTGCTCCGGGTACTAGCTGACTCTCCGCAAATACATTCTCCTGCCAGTATTTGTAATTGCCGCTTTCATCCGTGGACAAGGCAAACTGTATCAACTGGTAAAAATAGGAACTTTCGTCCACTGTTGCCGTATTGGCACTCACCTTACCGTCAATTCCCGTCAGAAGTGCATTCGCAAATACTACCGGATACCCGGCGGAAATATACTGCTCGAACTCCTTTTCTCTGGTGGAGTTCATATCGTTTCCCGGGCCACGGTACTGATTGGAAGTGTGACTCAGGGAATCATCCTTCAGACGGTTCTTGTTATCATCCGATTCATCCTTATAATCATACAGATCCCCGATATGCGTATAGATCAGCCCATTCATGGAACTGTCATTGTAAACGGTCTGATTGTTTTTCACATTCATGGTTCCGGTGCGGGCACCCACATAGATCATATCATATCGATCGTTGAGATCCTCTATCTTGCCAATGAACTCTGCGGAAGCCATCTGGGTAATGGAAATCCTTCCACCGTAACTGCTCTGCCCCAGAAATCCTTTCACGGAATCTGCAGATAAAGCTCCAGTTCCGAAATCATAACAGGGCTCCAGATCCAATATCGCAAGGCTGTCCTTTACCTGGCTTCTGTGCAGATACCAGTTCATAATATATCTGGTGATGGAAGCTTTGCTGATCTCTTCATTCAAAGTGACCGCCGTGGCATTTTCCTGTGTGATCAGAAAATTCTCGTAGCGGATCTCTTTCAGGACATCCGTGTAGATCCATGCTCTTGTCGTATCTGACTTCAGATCCGTCAGATAATCCTCTGCCGCATAAGCTTTGGAACTGTCGTTGTTCAGGTATACATTTTCGTTCAGGTATTCCTTCAAGGTATCCAACGTCAGGGTATCCGCATTTGCCGCCTGCATTGCAGACGCATAGGATCTGATATTTCCCTCTGCCGCGCTTTTCAGCGTATCGACACTTACATTTTCCCAATAGGAATCTCCCTGACCTGCGATTGCGGTTGCCACATTGTCATCCGACACCTGCAGCAGAGTCAATGCCAGTTTCGTCAACACTTCATTGCTCTGGGTGCTGTTCTTGGCATAAAAATTATAATCCATGATCACCGGCACTCTGGCTGCAGCGGTTCTGATCCCGCTGTCGTCCACGCCAAATGCCAGCTTTGCGATCACGGTTGCCGCAGAGACCATATTGGACGGCTCTGCCCCGTAATTTCCCTGACCGGAAAAATAGAACAGATCCACATCTGCCAGATCAATTCCACAATAAGAATCCTCCGCTGTAATGGAAGCATCTGCCAGATCAGCCAGTTCCTGCAGGGTAAGTGTTGTCACTTCGATCTTCAGTGTATCGATATCGTCTCCGGTGGCTGTACCACTCTCATAACGACTGGTACCGGACAGATTCAGGACATTTTTCTTGAACCATTCTTTGTTGTAGAAACCGCCGTTATAGGCAATAGTCTCCGTAGCATCCTCTCTGTCATCCCCTACAAAATCATAGCTGTTGGCGGTGTCAAAGCCCGCTTCCCCCTTGTAAGTAACCTGAAGGGAACCCGGTGTCACCATAGTGTAGCTGCCGGCCTCATCCTTACGATAGGTATCGATCAGACGGTAATCACCGTTTTTGTCACTTACTGTCATTGCAGATACATAATAGTCGCCGTTATCATTTGCTGTGAAATCCACAAGATAGGCACTGGCTATGGTCTCAAATGTATATGCCTTCGAAACATCATCCCATTTTGCCCAAAGCTGTGCGCTATCCGGCTGTGCATGATCCAGGATGTAGAGATTCTGGGTAATATCTCCGGCAGAATAGGCTGCTATCGCATCTCCTCCGGATGTCGTGCGTGCCTGCACAGCAGTACCTGCATCATTTCCGGATACCCCTCTGGACGTAGTCTTTAATCCATCCGGCAGTGCCGCATCGGTACCGTATACAATCTGTCCAAGATAGGTATAAACTGCAGTCTCACCCGTACCTATCTTCTGATAGATTGTCCTTCCCACATAATCTTTTGCCTGAAAACTCGTTTTATCAATAGCGGCCAGATCCGTCTCCGAAATTGCATATAAGCCCTGCGCATATCCCCTGGTGCTGTCTGAACCATTGATAATCGTAGTCTCCAGTCCGTTGCTTCCTCCGGTAGATCTATGGGAAAATACCGGGGTCACGCTTTTGGCATCCCGGTTACTGTCTCCGGCGGCCTCCAATGCACTGTATCGGTTATAACGTTCTCCTGCTGCCACCGTCTCCCCATTGGCAATCTCACGATAGACCGCATCGATCTGTTGGTAATTGTATCTGCCGGATCCGTCCTGTCGGAATACAAAGCGTCCTCTTACGTCCTCGGTTCTGGAAGCTCCGGTGCTTTCGCTGTAGGCAGAAAAAGTAACCGGACCTGTCGTCGGAAACTTTGCAGCATCCAGACTGTCCATAGCTGTCTGGCGCTCTGTGGCTGACGGCATCTCGGAAAGCTTTCTGCCCTCAGATACCGGCTCCTCGCCGCCTGCCAGATAGCCGATCGTGGCATTTTCCTTCGACGGAACGATCTCCAGAATATGGAAAGTACCATCAGAAGAAGCTACCGTATCCTGTACCAGTTTTTCAATACCCGGAAGGGTTCTTTCCTGCGCACTGACCTCCATAGAGCCATAGCTCTGACCGGCTCCGACGGCCAAAGCTATGGTGAGGATTCCTGCTATATACTTTTTTGAATTGCGTTTCCAATTCATGGTCATTTATTATCCTTCCATTCCCACCACTCCGGATTCTTCTCTACTTCCAGTAAAAGATTTCTCTTATGATCCGGATATCGTTCATCATAAATGGTCATAATTAAATAATCATTTTCTTCATGTGCGCCAATATCAAACTGTACCTGCGAAAAAGGAAGATGCATATTATCAATTTCTGCAAATTTCGTGTTGGAATCCAACGGAAGTTCTCCCTGGAAATATCCTGCCAGTTTTGCTGCTCTATGTCCTTTCTCTCTTCCAGACTCAAAACCATACGCATGCAGATCATAACGATTCGTCCAGGTAGGTCTCAGCACCGTAATCACATGCTGATCATTGGCAAATAAGATATCCACTACCGGCACCAGTATTACCGTTTCGGCCACTAATGTGGAATCATCCAGGCTCCATGCCTGAAGCTTCAGACGATATTCGGTATCCCAGGAAATATAGCTAAGTGCTCTTACCTCTGTAGATTCTCCCGTATTTTCTGTTGTCAGATAGCCTTCCTGATGAACATTATCATATGCTCCGTCATAGACTTCAAAACCGACCTGATATGATTTTTGTATTCCGTTCCATACCTTGAAATCATTATTCAGCTCACTGGGAATATCTGCAAATCTCCAATTTACTTCCCCTTTATAATTTCGAATCTCGCAATTAATTTTTCCATTACGGTTTAATACAAACTGACTGGAGTAAATATACGGTTCCTTCGCGTTTACAACCGTCTTCAGGGGAGGGATTGTAATATCGATTTCTCTGGTAATCTTAATATCTGCTGATAAAGCTATCACCGCACGTACACGTACTACCGTATCCGTCATATTTCCACATTCCAGTTCTGCCTGGAACTGTCGACCATCAGAATCTGTCAAACCGGTTATTTTGTAATTATTGGCATAATCATCTACCACACTCCACTCAATCTGTGGATAACCATTTCTGTAATCCGCCCAGGACGGCAGACATTCAATCAATGCCTTATAACCGATCTTTTCCGTACTTCCTTCGGTAAAATCATATGTGGTCAGATTCCTGGCAATCAGTGTTGCATCATATTTTCCGTCAATGTTGGTATAGGGTAATACCGATACCTTTGTGGATGCAGACATTCCGGGATCCGCCACGGAAGTACAGGTTACCTGTAGCACAAGTGTTCCGGTCGGCTCATATCTGTCAGCCGTCAAAAGACCGCTCCCATTTATCGTGGTTCCTGCCTTAAGTCCAGTTGCGTCCACTCTTGCCACGCTCCAGGTCACCCCGGCATTTTTAGCCTCTTCTGTTCCTTCCATAGTATAAGAGTACTGCAGGCTGTCCCCCTGAATCACCGAAGCATCTTTCGGTTCTATGTCCAGAGAATCCACCATATGCTTTTGTACCGTTACGGTAGCCGTTGCCGCTATGGTAGGATCCGCTACGGCGGTACAGGTTACTGTCAGAATATTCTCTGCTATGGTCTCATCCGCTGCCACACTCAGTTTACCGTTACCGCTGATGGTACTCTTACATGCGCTGCCATCCTGATAACTTACGGCCCAGGTCACGCCCTGAGCAATGGCTTCCTCGTCTCCGGTGATCTCGTAATCGAAGACGAAAGCCTGTCCCTGTTTCAGATCTGCGTGCTCGGGAATGATACGGATGCCGCTGATCCAGGAATAGATACTGGACGGTTCGGAGCTCAGATCATTTCTTAACTTGATGGTCTCGGAAATATCATAGGATTTGTCCTGATAGGTAAAGGTCATATTCAGAACGACTTTCCGCTTATCCAGTTCACTGAGGTCCACGCTGAAACTGCTGACATGCTCTGCCATCAGTGCGGGCTTAGCCGCGTCAAAATCTCCTACCACAACTTTGCCTTCGCCGTCCTTAGTATTTGTTACCTCGTAAAGATATACCTGATTGGCATCGGCATAATCCGCTCCGGCACCCCCCTGCCAGCGGATCATATAGCTGTTGTCATTATTGATCAGACGCAGCTCGCTGACACTGGCATTGGTTACTTCCATGCCGTTAACGTCTTTTGCCACATTGCCATCAACATCAACCGCTTCCTGATCTGTCAGATTGGAAAAGCTGATACCCTTCTCCACATCAATGATCAGATCGATCATCTGGTTGGCGGTCAGCTGGGCTTCTTCCTGCAGGGTCAGTTCCTTGTTCCCCCGCATATAGGAATTGTTGCCGGCGACCACGAATGCTCCCACCGCACCAGCTACTATGGTCATGATGGCAAGAGATACGATGATCTCTACCAGAGTAAATCCTTTCTTTCCAATACCCATGGTCAACCTCCTTACTTCGTCAGGATCTTACCAGTCTTGCCGACCGTTGTGATTTCTATGTTTCTCGTTCCGTTGCTTACGACGATTTTCAGACAATATTCCTTCAACACATTGTTTGCCGTACAGGTATCCTTCTCAAAGGCCCCGGATGCACGGTTAAACACCAGATGCAGCCCATTTGAAGATGAAACATAAGGTAACAGGCTGTCGGATCCTTTCAGTTCCGTCAGGGAATATCCCGTGGAATCCCCCTCAAAATATACTTTGATATCAATAGGCTCTTTTCCCAGTACCCTGTTGGATACCTCCACATCTCCCTGCCGGATCTGTGCCGTATATTCCTTGGTCGTATCATTATAGCTGATAACGCACTCCACCTGATTCTGTTCTTTTCCGAGGGTCAGCACTCTGGTCCGCTCCAGTGTTGTCACAATTTCGTCCGCACATTTCCGGACTTTCCTGCCGGTCAGGGATGTAATGGATGTGGCCATCACACCCACCAGCACCGCCATGATCGCAATGACAATGATCAGCTCCACCAGGGAAAAACCACTGTTGTTATTCTTTCTGCCAGTTTTCATAAACTATCAAATCTCCCAGATTTATATCACTGTTCTTATAGGACTTACCGTTACTGCTCAGGTAACCGTCTCCGCCATTTAAAAAATCTACCACATGATATTCCTGTGTCTTACCGGCAGCATCTACGATCGTTCTGGAATAGGTCAGGGCATGAAGCACCGCATCCCGGTCGGGTTCCACATTGACATTCTGATCCAGCGTGATCGTTCCGCCGGACAGAATCGTTCCCTGGAAGTTCTCCGTCACTTTGACATCTCCGTCAGCAATGATCAGCCCCTTAAATTCACCGAATCCGGCTTCCGGATAAGTATAATCACCCTTTACAATAACTGCCTTATATCCCTGCTCCGCAAGGCTTCCTGTGGTATTGCCGAAATATTTTGACTCCACCTTATTTCCGGTACTGCCGTTTAATACAGCATGGAAGGTCGTTATCTCCCCTTCATTTACCAGATTGGTATAAGCATTGGCTGCATCCGTCTTCTCCGAAGGAAGCAGCTGCTCATAGACATCGATCATCTTCTTGGACAATGCCTGGAATTTCAACTGATCCGATGCCAAAAGTGCCTGATATCCTGCATTGGCACCATCACTGGTCAGTGTGGCATCCAACAGCTTCTCTTTGCTTCCCGCAGCCGCACTGCTGTCATACATGGCCACATTGCCTGCCAGATGCATGATGTACGCTCCGTTCTGCTGTCCACGCACCTGAATGGCTTTGGTATACAGACCGGTATAGGCTTCCATGGTCTGCTGGTTGGCACCGTAATAATCCTGAAAATACCGGTTAGCATTGGCTCTCGCGGTATCAGAGGTGCTGTCAAAGCTTACATAATAATACACCAGCGTGATCTTGCTGTTGATCCGCTTGAAAATCTTCTGGATATTGTTCTGGGTCAGTCCGTACTCGGCCAGCGTATGACCATTCAGGGTAGCGGACGGAATATTCAATGCCACTTCCGTTACATCCGCCTGGTCCCTGATCTTGTCCTTATACTGCTCCAACGTGATCGGGTTGCTGGCACCGTTTAACACGGTCTTGCCGGAAGCATCCACGCCGATACACTGCGCCGGAACGAGGTAAGCCAGCTGGTCACTCTTCACAGCGATAGACTGTCCCATCATCACTTCCTGTACTCCGGTGTTGCTCACACCATCCTCACTGGTAATTCCATCATTGGCTTTCGTCAGAGAAATGTAAGAATTTCCCGCCAGCGTAAGATTCTTCAATTCATTCAGATAGATCTCCGTATCCGTGCCGTTGACCAGAATGGCGCTGCTGTCCACGCCCTTTCCGTTGCCGAAGCCGATATACTGTCCGGCATATTCTCCGTCGATCTGTGCTCCGGCGGTAAATACATTCCGTTCCCCGGTCATCCTGAGATCTCCGGCCACATATACGTTGTTTCCCTGAAAACTCAACGTTCCGTTGCTTCCCGTATTGCCCGGAATCCCTCCGTTCATGGCAATGGAACCGGCCCATACTTCACCGTACTGATCTGTGGTAAGTGTGGCTCCTTCTCCCAGATATAAGTCGGAAGCCATCACCATACGCTTGTCTTCGTTTTCATTGCCGGTGGTCTCTTTCCATTCCACCGTCACACCGTTACCCTTGCCGGACTCTTCGCTGCCCACGATAAAACGTTCCGCATAAAAGCTGCCGCCAATGACATTTTTACTGATCAGCGTGGAATCAGAAGGAAGTGCCTGAATATTCTCCTGCGCCACCATGGAGATTCCCGTAATGGAAGGCAGTGTCACTGCCTGTGCAAAATCCATATCCGGCATCTTCACCCGGATATCGGTCTGGATCACGGACACATAGCCATCGGTATCCGTATAAGTCACTTTCAGACCGCAGAAGGAAAGTCCATCGGTGTACAACTGAAAACGTCCGGTAGGAATATCCGTGGTCTCCACTCTCTCCTTGTTGCCCGTCACCGGATCCGTTGTCATTACATATACCTTCAGACTGCCGCTGCTGTCCAGCGCCATCCGGTACACTACTTCCCCGGAGTCATTCAATGTCTCTAGCACCGTCCCCCGCTTTATCTCCGAAGACAGGCTGTTGAACAGCTTGGTCAGATCATAGTTGTTGATATTCATACTTCCTGTCACTGCATAATAATCCTGCATATCCTTCAGGAAATAATATCTCAGTTTGTTCTGCTTCTCCTCTGCGGAGGTTGCCTCATAATTTTTCAGGACCAGTTCATAGGCACTTCCGACAGAAGCGGACACCCGCTCTCCCATAGCCGTCCGGATCTCATCCAGCACAGTCTCTGCGGAGTAAAAGTTGTCCTTCGCCTTGAGATTGTTCACCTTCATCTGATAGTTCAGCAGTGACATATACATCAAAACACTGGCTAAAATGCCAATAAAGGCCATGGCAATGATCACAACGACCATTGCTGAGCCCTTATTGTCCGTTCGTCTGTGGAATTGTCTTACCCTTGAAAATATTTTGGGATTTCTTCCGCATATCTTCATTTTTCTCGTCTTCCTTCCGGTATCTTCTCTGTCCTGTGCCTGACGGATCACTCGATCACGGTTCCCGTCATGGTAAGCACAGGGGACTGTACACCGATCGTATCCCTGCTGTACACCTGTACCCGCATGTCATAGATACGGTTGCGTCGCTCCGTCGGTGTCAGACCGCCGTCCGCACCCATAATATCCTTCGCCACGTCTCCGGTAGCATTTCCTGCCGCACCGGACACGCTGAGATCATTGAAAATGTATTCCGTATTGCTTCGCTTCACCAGATTCGTCCGCAGTCTACAGGCGGAATCAATGCTGGCTCCCGCAGAGGACATCCAGCCCGGCCAGGTCTCCCGCAGTTCAAATGCCGCTTTGTAATTGTTGTCCCAGGTGGAATACGGGTTAAAGCCGGTACTCTCATCCGCAAAACTGTCTATTCTCTCCGCTGACGGAGTCTGCTCCACCAGGAACAGATTCGTCTGTACATTCTTCGGGTTGTTCACGATCACTTTATCGACTGCAGAAGTCACTATGCTCTGGGTAGCCTCCACTCTGGGCTGCAGGCACACAATAATATTGGCCAGCTGGGAAATGATCTCCTCACTGTCCACCGGGTTCCCACTCTCCCTCTGTTTCTTAAGTTCCGCCGCTTTGGCTCTTACCGCCTCTTCGTTGGAAAAGATCACATAATCCGTACCGTTCTGGGGGTAGTCTCCGCTGATGCCTGTAAGGATGGCGGAATTGCAATGATAGACTGTGGAGGCCGTCACCAGATACACATCTGTCTCTACACTCTCTCCGTCTCCCAGATCCAGTAAAATGCGGCTGCTGTCTATGGATATTTCGATGGTCTTGGTAGTATTCCTGGCAATCTCCATAACGTCTCTGCCGCCGGAATACGCTTCAAAATAACCGTAAGCCTCCTGTGCGGCATCTTCCGATTCGGAATATACCGCATTCAGATTGCCTGCCAGGTTCTGGATATTTACAATATCCTTCTCATTCAGTGCCGTGTAACCGTTAGGATCCAGCGTTACTACCACATCATAGGTGCCCGAAGTCGTCTTCTCATCCCGGAAGGTATATTGCCAGATGCCATCTTCTGCTGCGCCGTCTCCGTCCACATCCAGAGAAGCATCCTTCTGCACGCTGTTAGTAAAGCCGGTAGGGGTTGCCGCCTCATAGGTGTCTGCCATCTCCTCCAGTGTATGTGCCTCGAACTGCTCCATGACATCCTCTGCGATGGCCGTGGCATGCATGGTGTTGCGGGACTTGGCATTGGTTCTGGCAGAAGTCACAAAGCTGTGCAAAAGCGGCACAACGATGATCGACAGGATCACGATGGCGATCAGCAGTTCAATCAGAGAAAAGCCTTCGTTATTCAGTTGTCTTCTCTCCGTGTTCTTCTGCATGTGAGTCGTCCTTCCTGCTTCTGACTAATACCGGTCTCTCCGCACTCCGTGCTCCCGAAACCGGACAACCATTTGCATTCCGGACTATCGTCCTCCTGCTCATGACTAATACCGTTTTCTCCGCACTCCGTGCTCCCGAAACCGGACAACCATTCGCACTCCGGACTATCGTCCTCCCTGCTCATGGTTGTTTGATTTGCTAATCATAGCAGTATCCTGCCTGCAAGCAGTCGTATACTGCTATGATTGCAAATCTATTATTCCACGTTTCCGAAAATAGTGTCTACGCCCATCTGCATATCCGGGATGTAAGGTGAACTGTATACCTTATCGGTTCCCAGCAGATAATAGGTGTTCATGGTCATGTTGCCGGTGAGCATTCCGTCGGTCTCGTTGTAGCTGATGCTGACGCCCTGGATGCTCTCGCGTTCCTGCTGATTGTAAATGTATCTTACCAGTCCCTTGAAATCGTCATAGGTGCAGGAAATGCTGATGCTCAGGGGTACCTCATACATATGGGTATCTGCATAAGCAGTACCGTCCGTAGATACCGGACTTGCTGCCGTCGTTGCGGCAGCTGCTGTGGTATCTGCCGCAGCATCGGCTGCTGCATCCGTGGCAGCTGTTGCATCCGCAGTCGTCGTTGCCGCATCCGCTGCAGGAGTATACACCACCTCTGCTTCGGAACCGAATGCAATATTTGCCACCTCGGTACGAGTATAATCTTCCAATGTCTTTACCATCATAATGCTGTCTTCCGGTAAGATATCTGCCGGGAAACGGTTCTCAAAATTCGTGATATAGGACTGCATCTTCTCGGTAGCCTCAATGTAGTCTGCCTTGCGCTGGTCTAAGGCTGTCTCTTATACACATCTCCGAGCCCACGAGACAAGAGGCAATCTCG
>ENA-UAEB01000568-UAEB01000568.1-human-gut-metagenome-genome-assembly--contig:-NODE-568-length-10570-cov-3.214075_pt1 | contig 10570 bp, 18 predicted proteins | sample MGYA00244273_ERZ654269 | MGnify/ENA primary metagenome ERZ654269 (study PRJEB26926, sample SAMN06165041) | human gut metagenome | biome: ENVO:00009003; feature: ENVO:2100002; material: ENVO:00002003...
TTGTCTCGTGGGCTCGGAGATGTGTATAAGAGACAGGTATTCGTCAGTTACTTCTAACTCATTGCACCCATTTTCTTCCAGGCAGCAAGGACAGATGTATTCGTCCACATGGATCTCGCAGACTTTCATGGGAATCTGCTTCTTAAGAGCCTTTATTCCCATTTGTGCGGCCGCATAAGTTTCATCTGCCACAGGACAGCAATGCCAGCTATTCAATTCTTCTATTGCCTCACTAATTGCAGTAATATCTGCAAGATCGGTGACCTGATCTGTCGCCTGTCCTGTGTGCAACGCATATTCGTTCATAATTATCTGTATTATGCAATTATTACAATCACCTGTACAGGACTCGGATCCCTCACACGGCATCTCTACATCGTCCGGGACGCTTTCTCCGCCGCTTGTAGCCGGATTGGTCATGGTGCAGCATTCTTCCGGCACCCATACTCCTTCATCAAATTCAACCATTTTAATCATTCCGCCATCTCCTTTCTTTGCCATTCTAGTCCCATCATAGTTAGCTCGCCGTAAGAAAAACTCCTCTTAAGTCCGGTTTTGCAGTCGCGTGCCTGGACCATGTATGGATAAACTGCGGTTACCTCGTATTCTCTGGTCTCACTGATGGCCTGATGTCTCCCACGTCCACGGGTCTCCATGGGCTCCTCGATGGACTTGTGCTCCGTTTTGATGATATTGCCTATATGTATGTTGCGGATGCGTGGTGCGGGATCCGGCAGTATGTCACCGGTCCACTCCTTATAATCCTGCATTGTTTGCGCTCCTTTCTGGACGGCCGCTGCCTCTTGGATGTTTCCAGCGGCCGCCCTGTGGCTATGTCTATAGTAATCGTGAGTACACTCCAAAAGGCTTATTGATTTTTCTGGGCTGCCAGGGCTTTCTGGACGGCCGCATAATAATTATTTACTCCGGCGATCAGGATCTCCGTCTCGGTTTTTCCCATTTTTCTGCGCAGTACTCTAATTTCCGCTTTTCCTCCGGTGTCATCCGGATGATCTTGCTTATTGTTCTGCTTTTCACCGCCGCTCCTTTCTTGTATATACAAATTTGTATATACATCACCCCCACTTGTTATAGGTCAGGGCATCCTCCGACCAGTCTGGGTAATGGGCCTGTAGGTACTGCCTAAACATCTGCAGCATCTCCTCCCGTCTGCCCTTGTTGCCATTGTCCAGCATCTCATGGTGATTTTGGCAGCCCAATGCACCATTCTGCGGGATCCCTAGTCCGCCCCGGGAGCGCGGGATGTAGTGCATGATGCTCTGCAGCTGCTGTCCGTACCAGGTGACATCTTCCATGTGATATTCCATACGGCAAAAGATACACTGATACAGATCCCGCTCCTTAATGATCTGCCGGGAGGCGGCATTAAACTCCCTCGCTCTCGCCTGTTTCGACATCTTCGGCATCCGGCTCTCCCCCTTTGCTGAGTTCTTCCAGTTTGTCCAGATAGCCTGCAATGTCGGACAACTGCTGTCGCGCTGCGGCAATCAGATCCATCTCTGCGTATCGTACCAGATTCTCCACAGCACCACGTAAGTACTGCTGATAAGCTGCACGTTTATCTCCTTCTGTCGGACAGTATTGCGGAAAGTCCTTTTCAAGATCTGTCTGGCCAGGTATCTGTTCCTCCGTGACCATGGCTTCGGTATCCTGATGATCCGTGTCAAAATCCTTGCCCGCCGTGTCGGAATTCCCATAAACCGTGTCATTTACCTGTGTTTCCGGTTCGTTTTCTGCCGGATCCGGTTCAGCTCCCGGAATAGTCATCTGCTCCGGCTTCTTTTCCGGTTCCATGGTCTTTTTTTTCGGCTCTGTATTTGCCTTGGTTACACGGGATTCCTTGCGCTTTTCCGGCTTCTTTTCTTTCGGAGTCTCATTCTCCGGTTGCACCGGTGCAACTTCCGGTTCTTCCGGGGTTAAGTCCTCGCCATAGAGCTTCTTGTACCGCTCCTCAGGACTGCTGCCTCCATCTACGAGTAACCGTACTACAAGGCAGATCTGATCTTCTGTATATTTACTCCGATCCAGCGTCTTCAGGTTGACTACCGTAGCACCTTCGGAATTTACAATGATCTGCGTCCTACGCTCTCCTGGAATCCGGACGGTATACACTGCGTCTCCCTGCGGAATCAGTACATCCATGATCTCTGCATTATTTCTATTTCCACTTGCTGTTTCCATAAAGCATACCATCCACAGCTTCCGGAAGAGATCTTCCTGCTCTTTACCCAGCTGCCAGAGGTTTCTGTACAGCGGGGAGCCCTCCGGCGGAAGGATGGGCTTGTCCGTTACGGCTGCTGCCTCTGCCCGCTCGATTTCCACTTCGATGTCCGTGACCTTGCTCTCCGCATCCACCTCGTCTTTAATGTCCTGGATCTCCGCCTTGGACAGTGTAGGCGGCAGCGCCTCGTTGATCTCGTCTGGGATCTGCAGCATCAAAGTAAGCTTTGCATACCCAAATCCCTTGTAGCTCGGGAGCAGATGGTCTGCGTATCCATCCTCTGAAAATCTGTCATTGATGCTGATAAATCTGCTCACCTGAGTCTTATCTATGCCATATTCTGCCTTGGCAAAGTCTGTTACAGTCGCATATCCGCTCTCTTCCAGTACATTTGTATCCCTGGCCACCTTGAGCAGATAGCCGATCTGTACAAAGTCCTCTGCCGTCCGGGTGAGGACTGCATCCAACTCCTTCTTATATTCCTGATATGTTTTTTGATAAATAATCTGTTCCATTACCTGTCTCCTTTTAATAGGCTTTTGGTGCTCTCTGAATAAATTTCTCCTCGTATCAGACTCAACATGATATCTTCCCCGAATTCTTCCACCTTGGACTCTCCGCCGTGTACTTCCAGTACGTCATCTATAGGTACTATGATTGCAGGTCTTCCCGCACACGTCCGAAACATTATCTTGCTTTCGTCGATCTTATCTACTCTTGCATGCGCCCATTTTATATCCCCGTCTGTCTGAAATCTGAACAAGTATATCCCTCGTTCCCTTACTGCCACTCTATTGATTTCATGCTGTTTGCCCTTTATGTCTGCAAAATACATTTAGACTACCTCCATCAAATCTTCTGCCAGTCCTTTGAGGACCTTGGTATTATTCTTTGCCTTCAGTTCTTCTATGTTCTTCTGCCGCAGGATTTCACTCTGTGCAGCGTATTCATGGTCCCGTTTGCTCATACGCTTGCGGATTGCCTTCTGCCACTCCCGCAGGAACGGCTTGATTTGCTCTATGCCCGGCTCCTCGTCGTATGCTCCGCGGTGCTGGCGGATGGTACCGCCCGGCTCCACCTCGATAGTATAAAAAGGCTTGTCCGGGGACGTCTGCTGCCTCAGAAAGCAGATATAGGTCTCTCTGCTGACAATTCTGTCAAAGTACCGCTCTGTATTGCCTACACAGTGATGCAGTGCCATTCCTTCCGCGGTAATCTCCATAAAGTTCTTCGGAACCACAATGCAATAGGTGTCGTTCTGATATTCAAACTTCACACTGATCTCGGAGAGGATATCCTCATATCCCGGATACTTGTCCCTCATTTCCTGTGCCTGTCTTGCCGCTTCTCTTGCATCCCGTTTCCGCTGGATTTCTTCCCTGCGCAGTTCCATCTCTGCATTGACTTCATCATGCCGCCTCTTCAATTCTCTTGGACGGTGCACCAGAGCATCCTCCATGTGTTTCCCTAAATTCATTGCCATGCTGAGATAATCTTCGTACTGATCCCAGACTCCCGCTATCGTTCTGCTGGGATAGCTTTCTTTTTTCTGCCGGTTGATGTAATTCATTAACTGTTCCGGTGTCAGGTATTTTCCCGCTTCCGACTGCAGATAGTTATTCGGTTCGATCTTATTTTTTTCTGCCCAGGATATGTACTGCTCTGACAACTTCTTTTTGTTGAGGTTGGACCACTGCAGCCAGCGCAGCATACACATTCCGCCATCTGCCTGTCTGAGGCGGTTGATCAGCTGTTTATCATCTATCTGCAGGATCTCTTCTACGCTTTCCCCGGATACATCAATCGTGCTTCCAGAATATCCTCCCCAGTAGGTGATGCACTTTGACAGTTCATCCAGCAGGCGGTAAAAGCGTCCCTTTGCCATATATTCTGCGATACCGGTAAACTCTCTGTTACTTTCCACCATGAGACCGTTATAGTGCGCTTTTATTCCCATCTGGGCAAGTTTCGGAAATACATCTGTCCATGCCTCATATGCCGTTCCATGTAATCCGGCCTGAATACCTTCTGTGTCTGGATACAGATAGGCGCTGTGCCACCGACGGCTGCTGTTATTTCCCGTGCTCCATCCCGGCCAGTACATGCTCCCGTAGTAATAGATTTTCATGATATCCTTTGCTGTGTTCCGCAACATCATCAGCCGGATGTGCTCCTCCAACTCCGTGGTTCTCGTTCCGTATCTGGCCCACTCCACTTTTACCTTAAAATGCCGCTCCACTCCCTGTTTATCATCCACATCATGGATCATGGTAAGCCAGTCCGTTGCAACAATTAATAAATCCGCTCTCTTATCTACGGTCAGAAGATGTCCACACAGCGGGCAGGTAATCTGCTTCCTGTGTTTCACCGGGACACCTGCTGCCTCTTCCGGAAAATCTCCGCCGCAGGCCGTACAATGGCAGGTCTTTTTCTGCTTGTCATAAAAGGCATACTGCAGGTCACCTACCATTTGCTCTGTGATCCAGTCATATACTGCTTTCCCCGGCTTTTGACATTTCTCCATTAATCTCCGGATACGCTCCTCTTTGCTGTTTCTGGCCTGTTCGCGCTTTTCTGCGTTATAGTCCGTCTCCATCCGCTCTATACGCTGCAGCACATCTTTTACCCAGTCCTTCTTATCTCGGGTAAGGATATCCAGTTCCTGAATCTGCTCCGGTGTCAGCCATTCTTTCTCTTTCAGCCGGTAATCCCACTGACTTCTTTCGTAGTTATCTGTACAGCTGTTGATATTTGTTGCCTGCTTTATGCCGGTATCCGGATAATAGGTGCCGTACTCCCATGTTTTCAGGTTGATCGCATGACGGCAGGTATTGTTTCCGCCCCTCCACACATCCAGGATCAGGTAATTCTCCGTTGTCTGGAATGTGATCTGCTTAGTTCTTTTTGCATCTGCCGGTATCATCGGCGCCCTGAGTATTTCTGTCCACTTCATGACTGCTGCCTCCTCTCTGCTTCTGCCAGGTCCTCTAGCGTGTACCACACGCCCGGCAGGATATAGACTCCATCCACATCAAAAATCTTGGCCGCCGTGATCTTTCCTTTTTCTTCCCGGATCAGCCCCAGGTGTGCTCCGTCACAGCCGCTTACTTTGGGATGGATTCCCCTGGCAATGGCGATCCCGTCGGGGATTCTGATCTCTGCTGTGTTCTCCTTTACCCGCACCATAAGGTTAGACGCTTCCCAATTATCCCGGCGAGGATGATGTATCATGTAAAGCATGGCTTCTTTGGCGATATCACGGTTGGTCAGTTCTTTCAACAATGTCATCCTCGTGCATGCAATGCGTGTATTACTGCCGTCTTCCGCTATGTCTCCTTCTGCCTTTGCCTTAAAATACCGGTGATCCCTACCCAGTCCATAGTATCTCGCACAGTCCAGTACATACTCGCAGGCATGGAGACCGGTATCACCGCACTTTGATTTTTCCGCCGTAGCCGGTACTCCCAACTGATACTGGAATGTTCCCTGTCCCATCGTGCAGGTCATGTCATTGTTTGTTGCCTTATATACGATCATTTCTTCTCTCCCATGTAATAATCCAAGATGATCTTTTTCAGATCATCCCGGCCGCACATCCCGATCTGCCCGGCGCTCTCCGGCAGTCCTGCTGCCTTCGTAATTCTCCGGTCAACCGTTACTCGGTTTTTCGATGCCAGCTTCAGTCCGGCGGCCAGCACGTCCAGCAGCTCCTTGTCTGGGTTAAATACTGCATTTGCCAGTGCAGCACCGTCTTCCGGATGATCCAGCGGATAGTCTGTCAGCATCTGTACGATAAAATCTTTCCAGTCTTTTATCTGGCTTTCGAGATGCAGGTCCTGTTCCTCCATGTTCAGCTTGCCGATGGCCGCCATCGTGGCATTACAGAGAAAGTCTTCCGGGTCCTCGCTCTCCATGTAGTCCTCGGCATCCTCTTTTTCCAGTCCGTTCTCGGTTGCCAGTCCGATCAGCGCTTCCAGGTCTCCCTCTGCCTTCTGGGCGGCTGCTGCCCTGTTCAACTCCTCTACGGTATTAAATATTCCAAATTTCTTCTCCATCTGATCTCCTTTCCCGGTGTTGCACCGGTGCAACTTGTAAATTTTCTTTACCAGTTCATTTGTTATATTTTCACCATCCCGGCGGCTTCACCGAAATGGTCTCTAACACCTGTCATGTACTGGTGTTACCTCTTCGAACTCTACTTTTGCAAAAATGTTATATTCTGCGTTTATTTTGGACATATTGTAGGCGAATGCATCGGAGTACTCATGCTGTCCGGCCACAGCAGCGATGTCATGACCCATTTTCCGGGATTTCTCCAGTATCTCTTTCCAGAGATCCGCATCCTTGATCTCATTCCCTCTGCTGTTCTTCCAGTCATTCCGTTCCCATGTCTCCACCCATCCTTGATTGATCACGGATGCGACGTAAGTATTCTCCATGTAGATAAGGATCGTTCTCTTGCCCTGCATACGCTCCAGTGCCCGACAAATACTCCACAGCACCAGCCGGTTGGCTGTTCCGTCCGCCTTCCCTATCTCCGCCGGTTTCTCATAGTACTGCTTTTCTCCCATTTTCATCCGGAGAGTATACATTACCTTCCCGGTCCTCTTTGCGGATCCATGAAGAGTAGTACTCACATACATTTCTATAGTTTCCAAAATCAACACCTCCTTACCCTGTTCGGCGGTTTCTTCCGCTCAGATGTTTTCAGCCGAATCAGCGTGTAACTCCGGTACAAAAATCCCGTTACCGGATTGATGCCCTCATGGATCCTGGCTATGTAATATCCCTTGGGTGGCTTGACCTCCGGTTTCCATCGGAGGAGCTTGTCCATCCGTGGCTCCGGGAGCGGCATATTGCGGCTGGTATTGTAAGATGACTCCGCAATTCTGGGCTTGCCCGATGTGCCGTCTTTCCGTGGCTCCGCTGTATGCTCGTCCTTAGTCAGGTAGTCTGCCAGTTGCTCCATGTCATCGCCGGTAAACTTGCTGTGCCGGATCTCTGCTACGTAGGTGCCACCCTTGGTCCATGCCTTGGTTACAATGGCGGCTGCGTTACCCTCCGGTGTCTGTTTGATCACGAGATGGATATGCCAAGCTCCCTTGGTTCCGCGTTCGATATTGCGGATCCAGTAGAGCGGGGCACCCCTTGCCCGATAGATCTTTCTGGCCTTTGCCATCGCCCTCTGGAAGTCCTTCAGTGCTCCTTCCATATCCGGTGGACGGTTCTCCGTCGCATATGTCCATGTGATAAACAGGTCACCCTGATCAAAGTACTGTATCAGTCTCCACCGGCACAGCCTCGCCTTATTCCTCCGGTTGATCAGCCGTACCTGTTCCTTCGTCGGCTTCTCCTTCTTCTGCCTGGTCTTACCCTTCCCCCCATAATTCCCATCATGGTACTCTTCTACATCCAGGACATCCCCATGCCTTAGCCTTATTTTCTTTCTCTTAACCATGTCTCTGTATCCTAACTTTAATATCTTTATCAAGTGCGCAGGGGCTATCGAAAGCCCCATTTTTCTTGACTTTTTTAGTCCACAGAGTTACAATTATCTTGTCTATATAAGTAGCTCTGTGAGCTGGCCGGCATCGCCAAATGCCGGCTTTTTTATTGCTCTGCGTAGACAGGCTCTACTATGTAATTATCCGGTGACCAGTAGTACCGCTTTTTGCCTGTCAGCAGGTACTCTACTCCCTGGATCTCTCTGTCATAGTTGTCTACCATACGTTTAAAATCTGCCCTCTCACGCTGCAGGCGGTCCAGTATGACCCGGATAGCATCATCGGTGATTGTGATGTACCGAATGCCCTTCATCATTACCAGATGTGCACCGCGGTACTTCTGCAGCACGTATGGGAAAACCTCCTGCGCCTCGTGGTCAACCAGCATCATCAACGGCTCTGTTGGGGTCTGTTCCAACCTCTCCATAATCTCCTGCACTCTCTCGTCTTTCACGCATCCCACCTCCTCTCAGTTTCGCTATCCTCAGCTCCATAATTCGTGCCCTCCGGCGCTTTTCCTGCCATTTTTCTGCCTGTTCCTCGCAAAAAAGGCAAAAAATAAAAAGCATAGCCGCCAAACCCATGATCATGGCGATCTGCTCTCCTACTTCTGTTGTCTTAAATACCGGCTCCAAGAGCAAAGCTCCGAGAAACGATATCACAATATCTTTATACATACCTTTGCCTCCTCGTCCCCTATAGTTACCTGCATTCGTGTCACTTTCAGTATCTTAATCAGTGTCTCTACTGTGATAGCTGTCTCACCTTTCTCCCAGCGACTGACCGTGTCGCGTGAATATCCGATCTGCTCAGCAAGCATTTCCTGTGTCAGATCCCGTACTTCTCTTGCATCCCTGATAAATTCTCCGAGTTTTTCTCTGCTCATATACCCACCTCCACTATCTGGCATCTCATATCATTAATTTCGCAGATTTTTCTCTCATACATGTCCTGCAAAGTCTCAAAATATAATAACAGTGTCTTTTCCTGCATCTTGTTTACCGTAATAAACTGCACTCCATCAAATTCGTAATACTTTGCTTCCGAGATCATCTTTTTGACACGCTCATACGTCTGCTCAGCAAGCGGACGATTACAGGCTGTCCAGTATGTTCCCATATTTTTATTCCACATAACCTCTTCCACGAAATGCTCTGGATCTGTATACGTACTCATGTTATTTGTCCTTCCCGATCACGCTCTCTGCGCAGTGCCCGCTTTAACACGGGCACCACTTGAAAAGAGGTTCCATCCCGCCATAGCAGTAGCGGTGTGTCCCAACGGAGGTGTGGTGCTGTCAGATGACACCACGCACAGAACGTGATCTATTATGCTTGTCCATGCCCTCTACGTGGTGCCCAGGTGGGGATCCTGGACACACACGCTAATTGTGTAAAAGGGGAAGTGTGGTGTTGTGGATACACCACGTACAGGGCACGGATATCTGTTGTTACGCTGATTCTTCCTTCTTCTTGGCTGCATATCCCAAAGTCTTCAGACTCTGTTCATTCAGCCGTAAGGCAATCTCTGCCTTTTTCATGGGATCCATATCATCCAATGACAATACCTGGTCCCCGATGTGGATTAAATTTACAATCCGCATATGTACCTCCTGACTGCTTTTTTACAGCTTATGGTGCTATGGTTGTCTATGTTGCATTCTCTAACCGGAAGATAGCCCATCGCAGCGCTGCCTTGGTGTTCTCGTCAATGTCATCACGCTCCAGCAGAGCATATAACCTGTCGATTTTCTCCATACCTGCTGCCTCCTTCCATTCAAATTCTCTTGCATCCCCCATCCTCTTTTTCTATAATTGGTAGTGTTCAGTTACCAATCCCAAAAGCCAGGAGGTTTTTATGAAAAATCAAAGTTCCTACGAAAAACACTGTGACTTTTCCATTTCTGTTCTGGAACAGATTATCAACGGCACACCATACACAGAAATATCCGTTCCGGGTTATACCCAGAAAGAAATCGACGAATTAGCTTATCAGTTTGCCGAAAATGATATTATTGTTTGCATTGATAAATGGCGTGACGGCAACTTTGATCCTCATGTCGAATTTCCTAAAGGTCTTACCCTTAAAGGATATAAATATCTAAATGATCTACATGCTACCAGTGCTGACCGATTAGCCAAACAGGCTCATACTGACTCTGTGTTTGCAAAGACAATGTCCGTGATATCTCTTATAATTTCTTTATTGACGCTTGTCTTTTCGATCATTTCTTTAGTCGTATAATGACTGTCAGCACAAACACAATTACGCTTGTTACCAGTGAAACAACCGACATGATTATTGCACTCCAGTCTCTTTTATTGTCCAAGCCTATCCCTCCTTCCTAAAAAGTTCATTGGCATCTACCCCCAAAACATCCAATATCGAAGCAATGTCTATTGCTCTCATAAGCTTTCTTCATTTAACATTGCATTGAACTCTTGCGGTGTAAAACCAGCCTTTTGCGCTATCGAGCACTGCTTCAGGCATCTCTCAATGATGATTTTGTGAATATTGGAAGCGACTGGTTCATTCTGTTCTCTTACTTCTTCTACATTCACTCCTGCTGCCTCCTTTACTGATTGAAATGTCACTTTTTGTGGAGTTTAAGAGTTAAAAAAAATTTCCTGTACGCTCTTGTTATAATACTTTGCCAGTGCAATTTTGATGTAATCTCTCGGAATTCTATCTCCACATTCGTACATCGATAATGCTGATACACTGATTCCAACAGCTTTTGCAACTTGTTCTTGCGTTTTTGATCCGCGTAGGTCTACCAACCTTTTCCCTATTTCTTTTGCGTTCACCCTATAGCCCTGTCTCT
>ENA-UAEB01000580-UAEB01000580.1-human-gut-metagenome-genome-assembly--contig:-NODE-580-length-10490-cov-6.451941_pt1 | contig 10490 bp, 9 predicted proteins | sample MGYA00244273_ERZ654269 | MGnify/ENA primary metagenome ERZ654269 (study PRJEB26926, sample SAMN06165041) | human gut metagenome | biome: ENVO:00009003; feature: ENVO:2100002; material: ENVO:00002003...
TTGCCTCTTGTCTCGTGGGCTCGGAGATGTGTATAAGAGACAGGCGCCTCCATCAAACGCGGCATGACCAAACTGATCATACTGTCTGCGCTTTTTCGGATCGCTCAAAACGGCATATGCCTCCTGCGCTTCCTTAAATTTTTCCTCACACTCTTTATCTCCCGGATGCATATCCGGATGATACTTCTTGGCGGTTGTACGGAAAGCTTTTTTTATTTCTGCTTCCGTTGCGGTCTTTGGAATTCCAAGGACCTCGTAATAATCTCTTTTCTCTGCCATAATATTAATCCCTTATAGTACGCATAGGGTTTCCGGAAAACCGGAAACCCCACGCTTTGTCTATTTATTTTCTAAATTAAACCTCTTTGAAATCTGCATCGATGACATCATCATCTGCACCATTTGCTCCTGCTCCGGTGTTTGCTCCTGCTGCAGAACCCATATCAGGACCTGCTCCCGGATTCGGGCCTGCGCCTGTTGCACCCTGTGCTGCCTGTGCCTGCTCATACATCTTTGCAAATACCTTCTGTGCACTCTGTGTCAGTTTCTCCTGTGCTGCCTTTAATTCCGCAACATCTGCATCTGTCATCTGCTCTGCTTCCTTGTGTGCATCCAGGAAAGCCTTTACTGCTGCAACATCAGCTTCTACTGCTGACTTGTCTGCAGGATCAACCTGATCTCCTACCTGCTTTAATGCATCCTCTGTCTGGAATACAAAGCTCTCAGCATCATTTCTTGCATCGATTGCTTCTTTTCTCTTCTTATCCTGTGCCTCAAACTCAGCAGCCTCTTTAACAGCCTTATCAATCTCATCATCGGACATATTAGATCCTGCTGTGATTGTGATGTGCTGCTCTTTTCCTGTTCCAAGATCCTTTGCAGACACATTTACGATACCATTTGCATCGATATCGAATGTAACCTCAATCTGTGGAACTCCACGACGTGCTGGTGGGATACCATCAAGTCTGAACTGTCCGAGTGATTTATTATCGCGGGCGAACTGTCTCTCACCCTGTACTACGTTGATATCAACGGCTGTCTGGTTATCAGCGGCTGTAGAGAATATCTGGCTCTTTCTTGTAGGAATAGTTGTATTTCTCTCGATAAGTCTTGTAGCAACACCACCCATTGTCTCGATTGAAAGAGAAAGTGGAGTAACATCAAGGAGAAGTACTTCGCCGGCGCCGGCATCTCCTGCAAGCTTACCACCCTGGATAGAAGCACCGATTGCTACGCACTCATCAGGGTTCAGAGATTTGCTGGGCTCTTTACCGGTCAGGGCTCTTACCTTATCCTGTACCGCAGGAATACGTGTAGAACCACCTACTAACAGTACCTGACCCAGATCAGAATAGTTCAGGCCAGCATCCTTCATAGCGTTCTGTACGGGGATAGCAGTCTTATCAACCAGGTCTCTGGTCAGTTCATCGAACTTTGCACGAGTCAGGTTCATATCAAAGTGCTTGGGTCCCTCTGCAGTTGCGGTAATGAAAGGAAGGTTGATGTTGGTGGTCATTGCGCTGGACAGCTCTTTCTTAGCCTTCTCAGCTGCTTCCTTCAGTCTCTGCATAGCCATCTTATCACCGGACAGATCTACGCCTTCTGCCTTCTTGAATTCATCCAGCATCCACTGAATGATCTTGTTATCGAAATCATCACCGCCAAGGTGTGTATCACCGTTGGTAGCCAGTACTTCGATGACACCGTCACCGATCTCGATGATAGATACATCAAAGGTACCGCCACCAAGGTCGTATACCATGATCTTCTGTTCTTTTTCATTGTCCAGACCATAAGCAAGTGCTGCTGCGGTAGGCTCGTTGATGATACGCTTTACATCCAGGCCTGCGATCTTACCTGCATCCTTGGTAGCCTGACGCTGGGCATCATTGAAGTATGCGGGAACTGTGATAACTGCCTCGGTAACCTTCTCACCCAGATAGCTCTCGGCATCTGCTTTCAGCTTCTGCAGAATCATTGCGGAGATCTGCTGCGGAGAGTATTTTTTGCCGTCAATGGTACGGCCGCGATCGGTACCCATATCTCTCTTAATGGAAGAAATGGTCTTCTCTGCGTTGGTAACTGCCTGACGCTTTGCAGGCTCACCGACCAGTCTCTCACCGGTCTTGGTAAATGCTACAACAGAGGGTGTGGTTCTTGCACCTTCTGTATTAGCGATAACGGTGGGTTTACCACCTTCCATAACAGCTACACAGCTGTTGGTCGTACCTAAGTCAATACCAATAATCTTACTCATAATATTTTCCTCCTGTTTTTATTCTCTGTTTTCATTTTATAGTTTCTATTCTCAAAAATATGTGATAATCAAATTATTGAACAACACCTACCATGCTGTGTCTTACGACCATGTCATGATATGTGTAACCCTTCTGAAGTTCCTGGGCTATCACACCGGATTCATACTCATCGCTCTCCACCTGCATCACTGCGTTGTGAAGATTCGGGTCGAATTCCTGTCCGACTGCCTCGATGGGTTTTACACCGATGTTCTCAAGTTCTGTCATCAGCTGTTTGTAGATACGGTTCATACCGTCTACGAAAGGATCCTCTTTGGATTCCTCGGGAACCGTTGCCAGGCCTCTTTCAAAATTATCTACTACCGGAAGGATCTTCTCGATCACACTCTTGGCACCGGTATCGAACATTGCCTGTTTCTCTTTATCGGTTCTCTTGCGGAAGTTCTCGAACTCTGCCATCTGTCTTTTCAGACGGTCGTTAAGCTCTTCAATCTGCTCATCCTTCTTGTCTTTTTTCTTTTTCTTGAATAGACCTTTCTTTTCATCTGACTTTTCATCTGCTTTTGCTTCTGCATCAGCTAAAGCATCATCATCTGATTCAGTTTCATTCACATCTGTATCTTTTGCATCTTTTGTTTCTTCAGCTGTCTGAGTGCTTTCCTCATCAGCTCCTTCAATCTCTATCTCTTCTGCTTTGTTTTCTGCAGTCTCATTGTCGATTGTTTCTTTTTTAATATCCTCTGGCATTTTTGACCACCTTCCTATGTTTCATCCTCAGACTTCTTATAAATTCCATCTAACTGGGATTTAAGAGTCTTTAGATTATCCATTACTTTTTCATAATCCATGCGCTTTGGTCCGACAATTCCTATCGTGCCCTTTACGCCCTCACCCAGATCATATGTCGCAGTGACAACACTGCAATCCTTCATGGTCTGGATTGGAGATTCATTTCCTATATAAACCTGAATACCTGTTCCATTGTCCTTCTTCTCGGAATCGGATAGGGATTCAGTAACAAGGCTTGCTAGCTCTTCCTTTTCCTCAAATGCTGACAAAAGTGTCGCTGCATTATTGGAATCCGAAAGCTCAGGATACTTCAGTATATTTGTCGCTCCGCTGGTGTAAATCTTAAGATCCTCACTCTCCGCGAAGGTCTGTGCCAATGCATCAATCACATCAGAGACAATTCCTGAATGAATACCGGCGCGTTCCTTTATGCTTGCAATGTTTCCAAGATTAATCTCGTTCATTGCGAGTCCGTTTAATGAGGTGTTAAGCAAAATGTTGAGCTTAAGTATCGTCTCATTGTCAAGCGGCTCATATAAATCAAGCATCTTGTTTCTGACCATATTATTGTTCATAACAATTACTGCAAGCAGGTGCTGGTCGTCAACCTGTGAAAGCTGGATGAATTTCACCTTGTTGTGATTGACATCCGGTGCAGAAACGAGTGTGGCATAATTGGTATTGCTTGCAAGTACCTTTGCCGCCTGCTTTAACACCTGCTCCATCTTCTCGGTATTTTCAATGACCAGCTCCTTCATATCAGAAAGCTCTTTTTCCTTCTTATCATTGGTCTCTATAAGATGGTCTACGTATAATCTGTAGCCCTTATCCGAAGGAATTCTTCCTGCTGAGGTATGTGGCTGTACTATATAGCCCATCTCCTCTAAGTCGCTCATCTCATTTCTGATTGTTGCCGAGCTCAGATTAAGATCTGTATATTTTGAAATTGTACGTGAGCCAACCGGCTCTCCTGTGGCGAGATAATTGCGGATGATTGCATCCAGTATGGTAAGCTGTCTCTCGCTCAATTCTAGTTCTTTGTTTTCATTTTCCATTGGTCACACGCTCCATCTGAAGTATGCTTTTTAATTTGTTAGCACTCTGTATTTTGGAGTGCTAATTTTTTATCTGTACATAACATACCACCACCTATTAGCAATGTCAAGAGGTGAGTGCTAATTTTTTGAGATTTTTTTTGCAAACCCTTTAAAATCAATGGTTTGCAGTATCTTATTTCTTTTGAAATTGTGATTTTTTCTGTTTTGACACCAATTTGACACCAATTTCTCTTTTTGTGGTGTCAAGCATTTAACACCATACTATCTAGTCTTGCAATCTCATTTTCAATCCTTGTCAGCTCTCCAATATGGTTATACACTTCCATTGTTACATCTATATGAGCGTGTCCCATAATATATTGAAGAACTTTTACGTCCATACGGCACTCTGCCATTCTGGTACAAGCTGTGTGACGCATGACATGGGCTGAAAACTTTGGTAACAGCTCTGCTTTCCTATGCTCTTTTTTTGCTCTCTCTACTTCGGTTTTGTTATATGCGTCTACAATGTTGTATAAAACACTATTTACGCCATTCGGCATAAGCGGTCTGCCCGATTTTGCTGTAAAGACAAACCCCGAACACCCGTCCACCTCAATGCTCTTATCCTTTGCAAGCATAAAATTGATTTTTCTTTGTTCCTCAAAGGCTTTTGCAACTTCTTGTGTCATAGGTATAATACGAATACCCGACGACGTTTTTGGTGTTGAGATATGGAACTTGCAACCGTCGCCTAAATTCTTATAAATGAGCTGGTGGTCTACATTAACCGTTTTTGCCTTGATGTTTATATCTTTCCATGTAAGACCAATAAGCTCCCCACACCTTAACCCCGTACCAATCATTATGGTAAACATAGGATAATATGTGTTATAGACATTGCTCTGTTTTACAAACTCCATAAACTTTTCTTGTTGAGAAACTGTTAAGGCTTCTTTTTCCTCTGCTGGTTTTCCATAATCACTAATGGAACTTTTTGCAGGGTTCTTTCGGATAATATCGTCATCAACAGCCATTTCTAATGCAGGATAAAGCAGGTTGTGAATATACTTGATTGTAGAATAAGCATATCCAGCTTTGGAAAGTTTCGCATAATACGCTTTAATATGTGAGGGTAAAAGCTGAACAACTTTAATATTTCCAATCTCGTCTTTTACTCTGTTTTCCCAAGCACGAACATAACTAACTCTTGTAGTATCAGCCAGCTCACGAGTTGCCATATAACGCTCAAACAACGTGTTAAGCGTCATTTTTTTGATTGCTCCGTCTGTCAATATATTATCTTCCATATCTTTTGCAATCTGCTTCTCTTTTTCTCGAAGCTCTGGTAAATCTTGTGCATAGACTGTCAATCTCTTGCCTGTTCTTGCATCTGTATAACGATAACTGTATCTTCCATCATTACGCCAGTTTTCGCCCTCTCTTAATTTTCTTCCTTTTGGGTCTTTTCTACTAATTGCCATGAGAACCATTCCTTTCTGAAAAAGCCTCTTTTCTTGTTCTCACAGCGTGCTTTGTCCTTTCTTATTATACTACACACGCCAGAGAACATAAATAGAAAATCGCTCTATTCTTCCAAATATAACAAGTATTTCTTGACTTTTTCTATGGAATAAAGAACCCTGCGACCTATCACAATTTTTGCTCCTGCCTGCTCGCCAATCTTTCTTGCAGTAGCACGACCACAAGATAACATAGCAGACAGTCCCTCTATATCAACAGCAATCGGCTGTTCCGTTGCTCTTATCTTCGTTTTATTCATATTCCAACACCTTACCTCGCTGGAACATCACATCATTTAACACATCAGTATTTAACATAATGTAACACCCCCTTTACTGTGTGTCTATTTATAAGTTACATAAGCAGACAGACGGCTTTGGAAAGCTCCATTAGTATCTCAACTATTCCCATTCTTGTGGGCAGAACCGCACCATGCGGACGTATCATTATTCTGTGAGGATAGGTCATGGCAAAACGACTTTTCCAACAGTCGCTCTCGGATCACTGCGTGGGTCGCTCGCTTTCTTTTGAAAAGGTCGTGGCGTACAGTCCCCGTGGCTCGCTATCTCACAAACGTATCTGTCTGCTTTATTCAGTTGTCAAAGAGCTGTGGCGAAAGCGTGTTGCTTTCATGTAAAAGCAGGGCAGAGCAGGAAAGAGGGGGACATTAAACCATGCTCTGCTAAAAACTGCTTATTCTTCTTCGATTTCTAAGGCAATATCAAACCCTAAAATCATTTTGATAAGTGCTTCTCGGATAAGTCCCTTTAACTCCATATCTACAACAATATAGACATTGCCGTATTCATCATAGAGTGGACGCAAACAGCACTTTGATATGTACGGGTCATAAAATGCCAGTATTTTTTCAATCGCTTTTTCGTCCCCGTCCATTGCTTGCGAAAGCAAATAGTAGGACGGCTTCTTAAATGTTTGCTTCATTTTACTGCTTCTCCTTTAGTATTTTTTTCATAGTTTCCAAAGCATGATGTCGGTTTCTAAATACACCGCTTTGCGTAATCTTTTGTAAGTTGGCAATTTCACTTTCTGTCATTTCCAAGAAGTAATACATTAACAGAGTATTTCTCTTTCTTTCTGGAAGTTTTTTCAAGGCTTCTGCCAGCTCATCATCAAGGACACGAATATCAATGCCACATACTGAAAAGATTGTATAATCTGTTTCGTAGTCGTCCCACACAGCAAAATTTTCAACGAAAATTTCTGGAAGTTCACAGAATGGAATTTCTTTATCTTTTCGTCGTTTTAATCCTTGTTGGTAGTCCTTTACAACATGACGGACAACTTTCTTCAAACAACTTTCAAAGCGACATTGAACTGTTTTCTGGAAGTCAGACGGTTTCATCAATCTCACCCCCTTTCCACTATGATTTGAAAAGTGTTTATCCCTCTTTCCGCACCATATAGGGAATGAAAGGTGTGATTTAATGACCTCTTTTGAAAAATTTTTAAATTTTTTTCGGGTATGAAAAAAGCCCGCACAAAACATATAGTCTGTACGAGCCTTTAAAGCTAAAACATATTCAATTTTTAATAGTGTGCTATTAGGTGGAATTTGATTGCAAATAATTGTACTTAAAGCTTTCCATAATGCAAGCCCCCTTAAAGCACCGTATCAATGTTGGCATGGTTTTCAAATTACTCTGAAAAATTATGAACTGTTCCTTTTGGAAATGTAATGGTCAGTCTTGTATATTCTTTTTCCGTAGAAGCAATATCCAATTTCAAGCCCAACCTATCGCATAATTTTTTCGATAGATACAGTCCCATACCCGTTGCATTTGCTTTGTTTCTATTTGAACCCGTAAAACCTTTTTCAAATACACGGGATAAATCAGACGCTTTTATTCCACAACCATTATCTTCAATCACAAGCAATATATTTGTACCATTGTCTTGACTGTATATCGTCAGTTTATTTTCTTGCTTATCAAAATACTTAATCGCATTTTGCACGATTTGAGATAGAATGAATGTCAGCCATTTTTCATCAGTATAAATGACATTTTCTATGTCATGGATATTGATAATTGCTTTTCTTTCCATAAGCGAATGACGGAATTTCAGAATGACATTATGTATCACTTCGTCTAACTGCAACTGTTTTACAAAATAGTCCTTTTCCGTATTTTCGCTTCTTGCATAGTAGAGCATTTGTTCCACTAACTGAAATATTTTGTCTGTTTCTTTTTTTAATGTGTAATTTTTTGTATTGTCAAACGTCAAAGACAATGCTCCTATCGGTATTTTAATTTCATGGACGAAACTTTCCACATATTCTTGATAGTCCTGCTTTTCCTCTGTGATTTTGCCGATTTCATCATTCATAGATTTGCAGGCTTTTTTTAGTGCGTAGCAATAGGCTTTATTTTGAAATTCTTTTGGCTTTGGTAAAACGTCTGCAATATAATAGGTTTCTTCCAGTCCGTCTACTAAATCAATAATATGTTGTGAAACGTTACGTTTCTTCCGATACAAACACCATTGAAAAAGCCCTTGTATGCTGATGAACAGAATTACCAACGATACAACAAACAGCGTATCTACACCGTAGAAAATCAAGAGAAATGCTACTACGGCAAGAAAGAAAAGCTGAAACAATATCTCTGTTATTTTTTCTTCTAAGAATGTAAAAAAACTCACAGTTTCCAACCCTTTCCTCGTATATTTTCCAATAAATGAACAATACCGATTTCTTTCATTTTCTTTTTTAGACGGGTCATATTAACCAATAATACATTTTCGTCTATATAATATTTGTCATTCCACAGCTTTTCCAATAGTTCTTCTTTGCTAATAACTTTATCTTCGTTCATAAAGAAGTAGTACAAAATACGAAATTCATTTCTTGTCAGTTCAATGCTTTGCTCTTGATACTTCAAAATGGATAAATGTAAATCAAGGGTACAATCTTTTTTGACAAGCTCACGGAAATTATTCGGGTTTGACAACTGCAATGCACGCTTGATCTTCTCAAGAAGAATAAGCGTGTCATACGGCTTTGTTATGAAGTCAATCCCACCCACTTGAATACTTTTCAATTCGTCAGCATTTGTATCTCTGCTTGTTACAAAGATAATCGGTACTGGCATGACTTGTTTTATTTTCCTGCATACTTCATAGCCATTCTCATACGGCAGGTTAATATCAAGCAGAACCAGTTCTATGGAATATTGCTTTAATTCATCTGTCAGGTTTCCAAAGTCAGTCAATAAAACTGTTTCATATCCTTGTGTGTTCAATAATTTAGAAAGCTCCAAACGAGTGATTTCATCATCTTCGATAATTGCTATTCTCATTTCAACACCCCCTTGATTTATCATTATAATAATTTCACAGTAGGAGAGCTAGAAAAGTCTAACTCTCCTCGTTGATATTTCGTTTAAAACCAATATACGTTGCAATCCAGTAAATACTATAAATTAGGAAGAAGATAATTAAATTCAAGCCAAAGTAGATTAGATAAAGGTGTTTATCTCCCAAAATTTGTTGATACACATTATTCAATGACGACATCATCACAAAAGAACATAATATTGCTGATATTGCAGGGACACAAAATAATATCAATAATTGTTTTCTGATTGTCTTAAATAGCGACTTATCATTTATTCCTAATCTTCGCAAGGTCAAGTAGCGATATTTGTATTTAGTAGAGTCGCTCAATGATTGAACTGCCAAAATTGTCCCTACTGCGGAAATCAAAATAAATGCAATGTACATAAACAGACTGGCTACTATTGCAACCATTGCTTTTTGTTGTTCTATTTCTGCACCTCTTACATTTACTCTATACGATTCGTCATTTATTTCTCCATTTTTATCAACCTTTACTAATTGATGTTGCATATCTTCTTTTATCTTGTTTTCTAATTCTGCATCTGTTTCTTCTTTTGTATCTATAATCAAATGATTTTCTGATACTTCAAGTCCTTGAACATATTTATCTGGAAGTACAACAACAAATCTGCCAGTATTAGTTATAGAGTTCCAATAAGACTTAGTGTCATATCCTTTTAATTTCAAATTTTTATTTGCTACTGTTATAGTTTCAATGTCTTTGTTATCTTCAACCTCATATGCAAACTTGCTATTTGTAACTATATAGTATTCGTTATCATTTAAAGAAAGCAACGGCATCTTTCTTAATTCTAGTAACCTATTATAATCACTTAACTTCAAGACTGGGTCAAAATCATAATATTCTGATTGGAAGAAATTTTGTACCTGATGATTCGGCTCTTTATAAATGTCGTACTCAATGGTATTATCAATCGTATATTCTTCTTCAATTACTCGAATATATTCATCAAATACCTGCTTATCATCAAAGAGTTGTACATCATATGGTGCATTTAAATTTACGCTGATATCATACGAAGCTTTGTTGATACTAGAATAATTCAGAGCCAGCAGTGAAGTTAAAATCAACATAGACAATGTACCAAATGTGAAGCTCATTGTTCTTGCTTTAGAAGCAAATGTTCTTGCTACAAACAGATTGTCATTTTGATATTTCATTTTTTTATTCTTTAACAAAACAGTCAAGAACATATCTGCACAAGTTGTAGATATACCATAAATGCTGATAATCAACATGATTACGCTTACCATTAAATAGGTAAGTGTTTCTTGCTTATTAAAGTTATCCATAGTGCAACGTGAATTCCAGAGAAAAAGAGAAATCACACCAAGAATAATACTTAAGACAAAAATGACATTTCTTTTTTTACTGTCACGGAACATTTTCTTTTCATTTTGTTTATCAAAATAAAGAAAATCACGTATCGTCATTTTACTTATTCTTCTTAATCTGTCTCTTATACACATCTCCGAGCCCACGAGACAAGAGGCAATCTCG
>ENA-UAEB01000586-UAEB01000586.1-human-gut-metagenome-genome-assembly--contig:-NODE-586-length-10427-cov-4.030949_pt1 | contig 10427 bp, 8 predicted proteins | sample MGYA00244273_ERZ654269 | MGnify/ENA primary metagenome ERZ654269 (study PRJEB26926, sample SAMN06165041) | human gut metagenome | biome: ENVO:00009003; feature: ENVO:2100002; material: ENVO:00002003...
CTCGTGGGCTCGGAGATGTGTATAAGAGACAGGGGGAAGCCCTGCAAAAATGCCATGGCAGTGTGCAGCAGCAGGTCACGCTTCACCGCATAGTCCAGTGCGATCTTATCGTCCTTTTCCAGTGCCTGCTCCACGCCGCACAGGCTGGCGGTGGTGCCGCAGCTGCGGGCATCGCCGGTGGCGGGGTCGTAGTTGTACAGCTCGCCCTTTGCCCAGCTGCCGGGGAAATTGCCCTCATAGAAGTGGTACAGATATTCTTTATGCTTCTGGGGGTCGATGCCAAGACGGTTTTCCACCGCCTCGTCCAGACCCCAGCCGATGTCATCGTGGCAGCGCAGATAGTTCACGAACCAGCAGTTGTCCGGCAGGGCGTGGAGGGCATCCAGCTGGGCTTTCAGCAGCCGGGTGTCCCGGCTGGCAAGGGCACCCCACAGGTTGACCATGGTGGATACGTTGTAGAGCATGTGGCATTCCGGCTTTTCCGGGGTGCCGAAATAAGCTGCCAGCTCCTTGGGAGCCATGACCACCTCGCCCTTGAGGATGACCGCCGGGCAGACGTATTCCAGCACGATACGGAGCATCCGCACGATGGTGTGCACCTGCGGCAGATTGCGGCAGGTGGTGCCCAGCTGCTTCCAGATATAGGGTACCGCATCAATGCGGAACACTTCCACGCCCAGATTTGCCAGATGCAGGATGCTCTTGGTCATGTCTACGAACACTGCCGGGTTTGCATAATTCAGATCCCACTGATAATCGTGGAAGGTGGTCAGCACCCACTTGTGCATCTCCTCACACCAGGTGAAGTTGCCGGGGGCGGTGTTGGGGAACACCTGCGGCACAGTCTGCTCGTACTGGTCGGGGATGGTGCGGTCGTCATAGAGGTGGTAATAGGCCTGAAACCACGGGTCGCCCGCCTTTGCCGCCATCGCCCAGCGGTGGGTGCTGGCGGTGTGGTTCATCACGAAATCCAGACACAGGCTGATGCCCGCCTTGCGCAGCTCCCGGGTCAGGTTCTCCAGATCTTTGTTGGTGCCAAGTGCCGGGTCTACGGTGTCAAAATCCTCCACCGCATAGCCGCCGTCGTTGTGGGGATGGGGCATCTGCAGCAGGGGCATCAGGTGCAGATAGGTCAGCTTCTGCTCTTTGAGGTAGGGCAGCTTCTTTGCCAGCTCTTTCAAGTTCCCGGCAAAGAGGTCGGTGTACATGGTCATGCCGAACATATTGCCACGCTTGTACCAGTCCGGGTCGGCAGAACGTGCCTTATCCAGTGCTTTCAGCTCGGCACTGCGGGCGTTGTAGGCTTCTGCCATCTCCCGCTCCAGAACTTCCAGCCCTTCCCGGTTGTGGTACAGTTCCATGAACAGCCATTCCAGCTCGTCCTTGTGCTTGGCAAACCGGGACGCAAATTCCTGTTTTACTGCCATGGTTCAGCCCTCCACTTCTGCAAGGGTGGGCATGGCGGGGATAGCGCCGTGGCGGCTGGTGGTAATGCTTGCCGCCTTGTTGGCAAAGGCCAGAATGCTTTCCAGTTTGTCCACCGTCAGGGTGTCCAGCTCCTCCTTGCAGAGCTTGGACAGAGCAGCCCCAAAGAAGGTATCGCCTGCGCCGTTGGTGTCGCCTACCTTGCAGGGAACGCCAGCCACATGGCCGGTCTTGTCCCCAAAGCGATAGAATACACCGTTTGCACCCAAGGTGACGAAGATCAGCCGGATGCCATTCTGTGCCAGCTGTGCTGTGCCGCTTTCGCAATCAGTGGTGCCGGTGAGCAGGGGCAGCTCTTCATCGGACACTTTCAGAATATCCACCAGCGGCAGGGGAGCTTTCATCTGGGCAATGGCTTCCTCTTTGTTCTTCCAGAGGTTTGCACGGTAGTTCGGGTCATAAGTAATGACAGCACCCATCTTTTTGGCACGGGCGGCGGCATCCAGTGTGGCGGTGCGGGAAGGGTCGGCGGTCAGGCTGACAGAACCGAAGTGGACGATTTTGGCAGCCTTCAGAGCGCCCTCCGAAATGTCCTCTTTGCTCAGCATCACGTCAGCGTTGGCGCTGCGGTAGAAGCTGAAATCCCGCTCGCCGGTAGCATCCACCGAGACCACCGCCATGGTGGTGGGGTGGTCTGCATCCACCGCCATGCCGGAAACGTCCACCTTGTTCTCTGCCAGAACCTCTTTCAGGTAGCGGCCAAAGGCATCTGCGCCCACCTTGCCGATAAAGGCAGTCTGTGCGCCCAGCCGGGCGGCAGCCACCGCCAGATTGGCCGGAGCACCGCCGGGGTTTGCGGCAAACTGAGGGATGCCGCGCTCATCCTTGCCGGTCTGGGTCAGGTCGATCAAAACTTCACCAATCGTTACAATGTCCATGATAATTCTCCTTATTCTTGATGTGAAACCCAACGATCACCGCTGGAACAGATAATGAATGTAAGCGGCTGCACGCTCCGGGTGCGGTGCATTCTGCACTACCCCAAGATAGACCTTGCCAGAAAAACCTGCCTGCCTGACAAACGGCGCGTCCGAAATATCCAGCACGGTCCCACCGGCGTTCAAACCCGACAGTGCATGGAAAGACGCATCCAGTGTCCGCAGATCGAGAAAATAATCATCTGCCAACAGTCGATCCCGTGCATATTCGTCCATCAGAACAACATCTAACCGCTGGGCACTGACTGCACCCAGCAGCTTCATCTCCGAAGCATATACATACTGCTCCTCTGCGCGTTCGCTTTCGCTGAGCAGCAAGCCGGACAGCAGATCGACCTGTTGCTTTTTGGTCAGACCCTGCGCCTCGGCAAAGCCGGTGGTAAGCTGTTCCGTCAGATCAGACCCGGCAGTGATATTTACCAGACCAAGGTAAAGCACATCCTCTTTTTTCGTCACATGACGGTAGGCTGCATACCCGAGGATATAGACGACGATGAGCACGATCGCAATGGGCAGCTTGTAATATGCCCAGATGTGCTCCCACTTTTTGCGCCCATGGAGGGAGCGGAGCGTATCCCGGTCAGTTTTTGTCATGGTCGTATTCCTCGTGTACTGCATCAGGGTCTCCACCGATCAGATAGAGGATCCGAAGCATCAGAAAGGAGCAGATCATGGCGCAGAAGCCCATGCCCAGCAGGAATGCAGGCGTGAACACAAACACTATGACGTACCCCATGATGCCATAGACCGCCGCCATCAGCAGGGTGCAAAACAGATACCGGACACCCACGAGAAACGCTGTTTTCAGGATTCCGAAGGTGGTGTTTTCAAACCGTGCCAGCAGAGGAAAGGCATACAGCAGAACGATGCCGTACAGAACTGCCGCACCAATAAGCACTGCAGTGAGCAGCGTCCAGAAAATATTTTCGCTCCACATTCGACGCAGCACAAAGCCATCCGCAGCCAGGAAACTGCCGACTGCCAGCAGGATAAGCCAGAGTTTTGTGGCAGGCTTAAAATTTTCCCGGAACGCCTTAAAAAACATCCGGGTCAGACCATCGTCCCGATCTTCCGCCATTTTGAGCGTGACGTAGAACAATGCGGTCGTAGAAGCCCCTATGGTAACGATGGGCAGGCTGCACACGAGCCATAGGATGTTCAGGTAAGCACTGTAAGTCAATTTCGTCAGCACAGCAAACAGCGGCTTGTCCGTATTGCACAGGTCACGCATGGTGGTTCTCCTTTCGCTCAATCTCCTGTGGATTCGCGCAGGATCAGATTGGTTTCCGTATAGACGGTGCGATAGTTCAGCGATGGCTCTTCGATACGGGTCATAAGCAGATTGGCAGCGGTGTAGCCCATGATCTGTCCATGGATATGGATCGAAGTCAGACGGGGGACAAAGTAGGAAGCCTCCTGACTGTCATCGAAGCCGCAGACCCAGATATCATCGGGAACCGAATACCCCAGCTCATTCAATGCCTTGACCAGATCCATGGCAACAAAGTCATTGGCGCAGACAAAGGCATCCGGCATCGTTTTGAACCGACGTATGGTTTCGTACAGGGATACCGGATAGTTCTGCTGTCCAGATGGCATCGCACAGGTGCTCAGGCCTTCTGTCAGACCAAAGTGCTCCACTGCATCCTTATAAGCCATATAACGCTCAAAGAAGGACTGACAGTGGTTTTTATCCCCCGCAAAGCTGATGCGTTTTTTGCCGTGCTGGACCATGTGGGCCACCGCATTCTGAATCTCAATGCGGTTTTCCATATAAAGGCGGTCGGCTTTAAGAGGAGGACGCATATCCATCACAGGGGTGTCTACAAACAGCAGCGGAACATCCAGATCGCATAGCATCTGTGCGTAGTCATAGTCGAATACTTCAAAACAGATGATGCCGGCTGTGTGCTGGATGTTGAGAGAAGATGGAAGTTTTTTCTCTTTCAGCTCTATGGGAGAAATGCGATGAATGGTCATGCCGCTGTGCAGATGGTCGATTTCCGACTGGAAACGATCCAGCATCATGGAGGAAAAGTGAGAGTTGTTCAGAAAACGGGTCGTCAGCATGGCGATCTCCCGTTTGTCACTCGGCAGAATGAAAGGCCCTGCTGTTTTTGCAGCGTCTTCCTGAAACAGCGGCAGATAGGCAAACTGCTTATAGCCCATTTCGGCGGCTTTGCGCAGGATCTTCTCCCGTGTGGCATCTGCCAGCACACCGGTGTTGTTGATGGCCTTTGAAACTGTGTTGCGGGAAAGCTGCAGTTCGTTTGCAATATCCTGAATGGTGACCTTGGTTGCCATAAGTCATCCTCTTTCTTTATAATACAGGAGCGGATGTTCTTTTTTATAGATAAAGTCTGGTGACAGATCTTATTCTTTGTGACTCCAGTATAGTGCAAATGCACAAGTTAGTCAAATGTAAAAATGCAAATCATCATTTTGCATATTTACGCACTTTCGAATTTGTGCATCTGTACAAATCCACAGTATTTTTTGATATATACCATGAATTATCGTTGACATTCGCTTGCTTGCGTGATATAAATGAATTACAGAGTTTTACATTTGCACAATCAAAGTAAAAAGCGCAAGATTCAAAGGTGCAAATATAAAATGCAAATCAAGCGGCAAGCAAATCAAAAAGGAGGAGAATGATTCATGAAAGCAAAGACAGCCTCGTCGGAAACGGCTGTGCTGGCAGCAGAACGCAAGCTGCACAACACATGGGTCTACATCAAACGGCATTGGCAGCTTTACCTGTTGTTCCTGCTGCCTGCCGTGGTGCTGACGCTGGTGTTCAAGTACGCTCCCATGGGCGGTGTGCTGATCGCGTTCCAGAAGTACAATCCCTTCAAGGGCATCTGGGGCAGCGAGTGGGTAGGCTTCAAAAACTTTACCCGCTTCATGTCCTCGCCGGACTTCCAGCGCTATCTGATCAACACCCTGAAGCTGAGCGTCTACGGTCTGCTGTGGGGCTTCCCGATCCCCATCCTGCTGGCATTCCTGCTCAACCGTATCGAGAGCAAGAAGATCAAGCAGAAGGTGCAGCTGGTGCTGTATATGCCCAACTTCATCTCGGTCATCGTGCTGTGCGGCATCGTCCGGGTGCTGCTGAGTGTCACCGGTCCGGTGAACGGCCTGCTTCATACCAGCATCAACTTCATGACGCTGCCGGAAGCGTTCCGCCCCATCTACATCATCAGCGGCATCTGGCAGGGTGCCGGCTGGGCATCCATCATGTACACCGCATCCCTTTCTAACGCCAGCAAAGATCTGAAGGAAGCTGCGATGATCGACGGCGCAAACCTGATCCAGCAGATCATGACAGTGGAGTGGCCCGCCATTAAGGATATGGTCGTTATTCAGTTCATCCTGCAGGCAGGCAACATCATGAGCATCGGTTTTGAAAAAGCCTATGCCCTGCAAACTGACCTGAACCTGAACACTGCCGAGATCATTGCAACGTACGTTTATAAAAAGGGCCTGTTGGACGGCGATTACAGCTTTTCCACGGCAGTCGGTCTGTTCAACACCATTGTCAACGTCATCCTGCTGATCGCAGTGAACAAGATCGTTGCCAAAATGAACGATGGCAAGGGCTTGTAAGGAGGGGTTTACCATGGCAAAACAGAAAAAATCAAAAATGGCCCTCTACACCAGACAAGATAAGATCATCCTGTACTGCGGCTACGCACTTCTGGGCTTGTTCCTGCTGGCGATCATCGTTCCGATGATCTACATCGTCATCGCGTCCTTTATGGACCCGGTCACTCTGCAAAACAAGGGCATCTCCTTTGATTTCAGCAAGTGGAGTCTGGATGCTTACCAGCGTGTCGTTTCGGACAAGCAGATCTGGGTCGGCTTCAAGAACGCAATACTTTACTCGATCATCTTCACCATCATCTCGGTAGCTGTGACGATGCTTGCCGCTTATCCCATGTCGCTGCCGGACTTCAAAGGCAAAAAGATCTTCAACACCTTGTTTGTGATCACGATGTTTTTCAGCGGCGGTCTGATTCCCACCTACCTGCTCATCAACAATCTGGGTCTGCTGGATTCCATGTGGGCGGTCATTCTGCCGGGAGCATTCAGCGTGTGGAACATGATCATTGCCCGTACCTATTATCAAGGCATCCCGCGTGAGCTGCGCGAAGCTGCGGATGTGGATGGAGCCAGCGAGATGCTTTACTTCTTCAAGATCCTGCTGCCCGTCTGTATGCCGGTGGTGGCAGTTCTGGCTCTGTGGCAGTTCGTGGCAATGTGGAACAGCTATTTTGACGCCATGATCTACCTGAACAGCGCATCGAAGCAGCCGCTGCAGCTGGTGCTGCGTTCCATCCTGATCCAGAGCCAGCCGGAATCCGGCATGATCGCAGATATCCAAAGTACTGCCGAACGTGCGAAGATGGCAGAGCTGCTCAAATATGCAACCATTATTATTTCCAGTCTGCCGCTGCTGGTGATGTATCCCTTCTTCCAGAAGTATTTTGATGCCGGCATCATGGCTGGTTCCATTAAAGGCTGAGGATATTCCAGAATTTTATGAGCCGGTACGCTCATCTGTTACACGAAAAAAGAAACATGAAAAAGGAGAAAATACCATGAAAAAGCTGATCTCTCGCCGCAACTTCCTCAAGGTCTGCGCTCTGGCGGGCTCTGCTGCTGCTCTGTCTGCCTGTGGCGGCGGCAAATCCACCGGCAGCAACAATTCTGCTGCCGCAGCTGTGGATGTGACTGGTGCCGTTACATTTCCGCTGTCCGAAAAGGTCACCTTTACCGGTATGACCAGCTTCCCTGTGGGCAGCGAATCCGAGCCGAACAACCGCACCATCTTCAAGCGGCTGGAAGAGCAGACCAATGTGCACATCGACTGGACCGCCATCCAGTCCGACCAGTGGAGCGATAAGATCACCCTGAATATGTCCAACCCCAACACCCTGACGGATTTTGTTTTTACTGCTGATTTTACCGACAGCAATCTGCTGCGCTACGCAGATCAGGGTGTCATCCTTAATCTGGAAGACTACATTGACAACAATATGCCTAATCTCCAGAAGGTCTTTGAGCAGTACCCGGAGTACCGCACCATGTGTACCGACAGCGATGGCCACATCTGGGCACTGCCCTGGATCGAGCAGCTCGGCTCAGAAAAGACCGCCATCCAGACCATTGGCAACATGAGCTTCATCAATACCAAGTGGCTGAACTTCCTCGGTCTGTCGATGCCCACCACAGTGGACGAGTTTGAGCAGGTGCTGATGGCATTCCGTGATAACGCCGCTTCTCTCAAGGCAGAGTATGGCATTGACGGCGACATCATCCCCATGTCCTGCATCGTCAACAACGGCGATCAGGACCCCAGCATCCTCATCAATGGCTTTGGCGAAGGCTACGGCGACGCTGACAAGGACCGTCATATTGCCGTTACCAACGACCGGAAAGTCATCTGCGCCGCCACCCAGCAGGGCTACCGTGATGGTCTGGACTGGCTGCACAAGCTGTATGCCGAGAAGCTCATTGACCCGGAGTGCTTCACGCAGGAGTGGTCCACCTATGTTTCCAAGGGCAAGGCTGGCCGCTATGGTGTCTGCTTCAGCTGGGATGTTGCCAACATTGACAACCTGACCGACTGGGAGCCGCTGCCTGCCCTGACCGCCGATACCCGGAATATCACTCCGCAGAACGGCTCTTTCACCAGCGGCTTTGGCCGCGGCAAGTGCGTTGTTACCGCAAAGGCGACTAATCCTGCACTGGTTTGTGCATGGCTGGATCAGATGTACGCACCCCTCCAGTCTCCGCAGAACAACTGGGGTACCTACGGCGATGCGGAAGGCTTTAACATTTTTGAACTGTCCACCAACGATAAGGGCGAGCCCATGCTGAAGCACGCTCCTCTGGGCGATGCTTCTCCCGTGGAAGTCCGTGAAGCGCAGTGTGTCAGTGGGCCTCTGGCAGTTCTGGATGATTACTATGGTGTATATGTTACCTGCCCGGACGATGCACAGTATCGTCTGGACTGGATCAAGGAGATCTACACCCCGGATATGAACAACGATTATGTCTATCCCAATGTCTTTATGAGCAACGAGGACACCGAGCAGGTCTCTAACCTGCAGGCAGATCTGCAGACCTACATGAATACGCAGAAGGCAAACTGGATCATGAATGGCACGACGGATGCAGAGTGGAACGAATATCTGAGCAAGCTGGAAGCCTACGGCCTGTCCGACTATCTGGGCATTATGCAGAAATATCTGGATGCTTACTACGCATAAGAATTCTTTCCTTTGGAGGATTCCATGAACGATTTGACTTTACAAAAAGCCCGTGCCTACGAGGCCGAGCACGGCGCTGCCATTTCCCCGGCGGAACGCCCTGCTTACCACATGACTCCTTATGTGGGCTGGCTCAACGACCCCAACGGCTTCTCTTATTATAAAGGGAAGTATCACCAGTTCTATCAGTATAACCCCTACGATGTGCGGTGGGCGCCCATGCACTGGGGTCACGCCGTCAGCACCGACCTGCTGCACTGGGAGTATCTGCCCTGTGCGCTTGCCCCGGATTCCCCGGCAGACAATGGCCCCGGCTGCTTCTCCGGCTCTGCCACCCAGATGGATGACGGCAAGCAGCTGCTGATGTACACCAGCGTGGTGGCGGAAAAGCAGCCCAATGGGGAGATGCGGGACATCCAGACCCAGAGCATCGCCATCGGTGACGGTCTCAACTACGAAAAGCCTGCCTGCAACCCGGTGCTGACCCAGAAAGACCTGCCGGAAGGCTTCAGCAGGTTCGATTTCCGGGACCCCAAGATCTGGCGTGAGGCCGACGGCACCTACTCTGCCGTCACCGTCTGCCTGGCCGAGGACGGCAGCGGCGCAGCGGCACTGTTCCAGAGCAAGGACGGCTTCGACTGGCACTTTGTCACGGTGCTGGAACGCTGCAACAATCAGTACGGCAAAATGTGGGAGTGCCCGGACTTCTTCCCGCTGGACGGCAAGCAGGTCCTGATGCTGGGGCCCATGGAGATGCTGCCCAAGGGCGAGTTCCACAACGGTCACAACGTGATTGCCTTCATCGGCAGCTACGACGAAGTCACCCACACCTTCACCAGGGAAAATGTGCAGCTGATGGACGGTGGCATCGACTTCTACGCCACCCAGACCACCCTTGCCCCGGATGGCCGCCGGATCATGACCGCATGGCTACAGACCTGGTCGGACACCGAGGATAAGCCGCAGGGCTGCAAGTGGTTCGGGCAGACCATCTGCCCGCGCGAACTGCACATCAAGGACGGACGCATTCTTCAGACCCCGGTGCGGGAGCTGGATGCCGTCCACGGTAAGCGCACCCTGCACGAAAACGTGACGGTGCAAAGCGAAACAGCGCTGGAGGGCATCAAGGGCCGTGTGGCCGACCTGACCGTCAGGGTGCAGCCCGGCGAATACCGCTCCTTTACCCTGAAGCTGGCCGCCGATGCAGACCATCACACCAGCCTGACCTACGACCCCTACACCTCCGAGCTGACGCTGGACCGCAGCCATGCCGGTTCCCGTGCAGACATCGTTCACAGCCGCAGCTGCAAAGTACGCAGCCAGAACGGTGCGCTCAAGCTCCGCATCCTGCTGGACAAAAACAGCATCGAAGTTTTCGCCAACGATGGCGAGCAGACCATGACCGCATGGATCTACACCCCGCAGTCTGCCGATGGCATCACCTTTGCTGCCGATGGCAAAGCAACTGTTACGGTGGAGCAGTTTGAACTGGACCTGTAATCTGATATTTCCTTCATTTCTCCTTCATTGAATACAGCCCCGCTTTGGTTTCTCCTTCGCCAAAGCGGGGCTGTGTTTGTTATGTCATTGTTCTTCCAGCCTGCCGTGGTCACAGCTGAGGGAGAGATAATGCTCGATCTCCCCACCCAGCACAAGCTGGGCATACTCCAGCGTCTTATTGTACCTGTCTCTTATACACATCTCCGAGCCCACGAGACAAGAGGCA
>ENA-UAEB01000631-UAEB01000631.1-human-gut-metagenome-genome-assembly--contig:-NODE-631-length-9934-cov-4.395587_pt1 | contig 9934 bp, 7 predicted proteins | sample MGYA00244273_ERZ654269 | MGnify/ENA primary metagenome ERZ654269 (study PRJEB26926, sample SAMN06165041) | human gut metagenome | biome: ENVO:00009003; feature: ENVO:2100002; material: ENVO:00002003...
CTTGTCTCGTGGGCTCGGAGATGTGTATAAGAGACAGATGCAATATGTTGATGTCTGCATAGGAAATGAAGAGGATGCTGAGATAGTGTTCGGAATAAAAGCAGGCGCTACGGATGTCACAAAGGGACAGCTTGATACAGACGGCTATAAAAAGAGCCTTCAGACCGTTGCGGAAACATTCGGCTGTAAAATAGTTGCATACTCACAGAGAAAGAGTTATTCCGCAAGTGATAACGGCTGGTCGGGAATCATTTATGATGACGAAAAAAAGCAGGTTTATACATCTGCGCAATATGATATAAGAATTACAGACAGAATAGGCGGCGGCGATGCGTTTGCGTCGGGGCTTATTTATGCTCTGCATAACAATATATCGCCTGAAAATGCTATAGAAACAGCTGCTGCGGCAGGCTGTCTCGATCAGACGCTTGAGGGTGATTTCTGTCTGTTCGGAATTAATGATGTGTTTGATCTTGCCGGTGGAAATTCGTCGGGAAGAGTAAAGAGATAAAAGAAAGGGATTTTATTTTCAATGAACAGCGGTGAAAACAACAGCAAAAAAATCGCAATTTTCGTTTCACACAGAATCGATCTTAAAAGTATGGTGATTGACAATCCTTTATATGTACCCGTAAGATGCGGTGCGGCACTTGACGAGAACGATGAAGGCAATGTCATAATGGGCGACAATACAGGCGATAACATATCCGAGAAAAGAATTTCTTTTTGTGAGTACACAGTTCAGTACTGGGCGTGGAAAAATTATGATGCGGATTATTACGGACTTTGTCACTACAGAAGGTATCTTTCGTTTATGGATTCCTTTATGCCGGGCAATGACTACGATGTACGAATGGAAAACAACCTTTCGGTACGCACCGCAGAGTTATATCAGCTTTTTAATAAGTCAAAGATGGAGAAGGAGATCTCATCCTATGACGTTATTGTCGGCAAGGCTTTCGATACGACAAAGATCACCAGAGTACGTCCCAGAAACAGTGTAAAGGAGTTATGGTACGCATCAAGAAATCTTGTCGATCCTATAGCTATTGATACATTGATAAAGATAATAGAAGACAGGCACCCCGAGCTTGTTGAATCTATGAATGAGTATTTTGCCTCAAAGTATTACAGAGGCTATAACTGCTTTGTAATGTCAAAGAAGATATTCAACGAATACAACAAGGTGCTCTTTGACATACTCTTTGAGTTTGATAAACAGTTTGACACCACCGGCTATGAGGGTAACAAGCTCAGAGCCACAGGCTATATGGGTGAGATTGTATACGGCGTTTATATGTGGTATCTTCAGCATCACACCGACTGCAGGTTCCTTGAGCGCCAGATTGTATACTTCAAGAACACCGAAGCAGATCCCGATGCAAATACCCTTGCACAACGTACCCTGTCATACAAGAAACCCAATGATGACATCAAGATTTTCGTTTCGCACAGGATGGATCTTGACAGCGCTGTGATAGGTAACCGTATATTCGAAAACTATAAGTGTAATGCAGGCTCGGCAAGATGCTTCCTTAAGATGAACGGCGATGACACCGGCGACAATATCTCCGATCTTGCAAAGTATTTCTCGGAGCTGAGTGTTCAGTATTGGGCGTGGAAGAATGCCGATGTAAATTACTACGGCCTTTGCCACTACAGACGTTATCTTTCATTCAGCAATAAGAAGTTTGACCAATGCTCAAGAGGCTACATAATCGAAAATATGCTCAATGAAGAGAGCATCGAAAAGTATGGTCTGAATGATTATGACAATATGGCAAAGCAGATAAAGAAATACGATCTTATCACAGGCGGAAGCATGGATGTTGATGAGATGGATTTCCTTTTTGGCGGAAAACGTGCACATTGCATCAAAGATATATTCATGATTCAGGAGCATTTATTTGATAAAAGCGCACCTGAGCTTACGCTTAAGCTGGTTGATGAGCTTTACCCCGAATATTCTAAGGCTGCCGAGGAATATATGGCTTCAAAGAAGTACTATGCGTACAACTGCTTTGTAATGTCAAAAGAGCTGTTCAACCGCTTCTGTACATTTGAATTCGGCGTACTGTTCGAATTCATGAAAAGATTTGATTTGTCAAAATATCAGGGTACCAAAATGAGAACGCCCGGCTATATGTCTGAGGTTCTTTACGGTATCTTCATATACTGGGTATTAAAGCAGAGAAAGTACAAGGTAAAGGAAAATCAGCTTGTATTCTTCAGAGAAACCAATGCCGCAAAGTGCAAGGTTACTCCTGTAAAAACAGCGGCTACTCCCAAAAAGCCCCAAAAAGTCGAAAGCGTTTTAAAGAAGATAATGAGAAACACCTTCCCTGCATATCGTGTTGCTTTACGAAACGAGGAAAGACTCGGCGCACTGGTTGCTTCTGTTAACGATCTTCAGAAAAAGTCTACAGAACACAGCGTGCTGCTTGCGAGAACCGTAAAGGTTTGTCAGAGCACTGCTCCTAAGAGCGTACAGGCAGCGGTTGCTAAGTCTCCTATCATCGCTACCAGTCTTCGCAAGGATATATGGGATGCAAAAACGCTCACTTCAAATATTAATCTCAATATTGCCTGCCTTGCTAATGAGATACACGAAACTCATAAGAAGTCATTCGGCGAGTTCAGAAATATCAATACCGGCAGAGATGTTGTTGTAATGGCATCAGGACCTTCGATGAGATACTACAAGCCCATTCCCGGTGCTGTACATATAGGTATGAATGCTTCATTCTTAAATCCTGATGTTGATATTGATTACTATTTTACTACCGATTACGAAAGCCGTGCTCCGTGGTTTGAAAAGCTGAAGGAATACGATTTTGTCAAGTTCTTCGGTCAGTATTCTACTGGTGAATACAGAGATAAATTCCAGGTATCAGAGAAGATTATCAGAGAGAATAACGGTAGAAGATTCTTCCAGGCGGCTCCCAGTGAGGATATACATATTAATATAGAATTCTATCCCCTTATGGCATTCTATTCAATTGCGTTCCAGGCTATCCACTTTGCACTCTTTACCAATGCGAAAAGAATTTATCTTGTTGGTTGCGACTGCACCAATGCGGGATATTTTGACGGCAGCAAGCAGAGATTGTCGGATCTTGTAGCAAAGACAAGTGTTCCACACTGGTTAGACGGTTATCAGAAGGTCAAGGCGTTTGTTGAACGCTTCTATCCGGATACAGAGATTATATCCGTTAATCCTATGGGTCTCAGAGGACTTTATTCAGACGTTTATACGGATGACTTCATAGCAGATCATCCTGAAATAGATAGCAGTAAAGTAACACGTCTTAACAGCACACAGGAGGAAAAATGAAAGTTGTAATACTCGCCGGAGGTTTCGGCACAAGAATCAGCGAAGAAAGCCAGTTCAAGCCAAAGCCTATGGTTGAGCTTGGCGGTATGCCGATAATATGGCACATAATGAAGCTCTATTCTTCTTACGGCTTCAATGAATTCATTATCTGCGCAGGTTACAAACAGCACGTTATAAAGGAGTATTTTGCAGACTACTTTCTGCATACATCCGATATTACATTTGACTTCACAAGCGGTAAAAACGAGATGATTGTTCACCGCAACAGCTCGGAACACTGGAAGGTTACCGTAGTGGACACAGGTCTTAACACAATGACCGGCGGACGTGTAAAGCGTATAAAGGACTATGTCGGCAACGAGCCTTTTATGCTGACATACGGCGATGGTGTTTCCGATGTAAATATAGCTGAGCTTGTCGAGTTCCATAAAAGTCACGGAAAGCTGGTAACAATGTCGGCTTACAACCCCGGACAGAGATTCGGCGTTCTTGATATTGATGAAAGCGGAAGAATAAATGAATTCCGTGAAAAGACATCCGGCGACGGAAGCCTTATCAATATCGGCTATATGGTATGTCAGCCCGAATTCATCGATTACATAGACGGCGACGAAACCGTTCTTGAAAAGAAGCCCCTTGAAACAGTAGCAAAGCTCGGTGAGCTTATGGCATATAAGCATACAGGCTTCTGGCAGTGCATGGATACTGTAAGAGAAAAAGAACAGCTTGAGAAAATGTGGAACAACAACAATGCTCCCTGGAAGATTTGGAAATAATGGGTAAATTATCCGATAAACTTGCGGGATTTTTCGGAAGATTATTTCCGATGTCACGCAACAAGACTATAAAGCTCAACAACGAGATAAGGCAGACAGAAAGCGAGCATTTTGCACAGCTTTGTGAAATGCTCGGTTTTCTTGAAAACAGCCTGAATACTTGCACGGATATATGCCGTGATAATGCGGAGCAGATAAAACTGTGCCGTCAATCGTTGCGTACATTGGAAGATAATCAGGTTAAATTCGGTGAGTCTACCGCATCAAAACTCAAAGAAATAAAATTTGATATTGAAAATCTGAAAAAGCAAAATGAGTGTATCGGCGAAAAACTGAGTAACGAAATATCAGAGAAATCTGCCGGAATATCCGGTGAACTTATCGGCTGTATTTCACATCACGCAGAGGAAATACTCGGTTTTATAACCGACAGCGACAAGCGTTTTTCCGATAGCGATAAGCACATTGTCGAACTTATTGAAAACGGCATATCTGAAAACAATAAGCACGCAGGAGAAATAAAAGCGTTCAACAACTCGCTTTCCGATGATATTAAGTCACTTTCGGACAGCGTTACCGCAGGCTTCGACAAGACCTCAAAGACGGGCGAGTATGCGGATGCGCTTAACGGCTTATCGACAGATAACGAAAGCATTTCGGCTGATATTAAGTCACTTTCGGACAGCGTTGCCGCAGGCTTTGATAAAACCTCAAAGACGGGCGAGTATGCACAATCTCTGCTTGATGCAGAGAATACGGCAAATACAATCCGCCGTGAGATGAATCTGTTCAAAAGGCAGTCATATCTCAGAAAATTGTATTTTCATCCCGGTGAACGTGAAGCTCTGGCAAAATTGTTCAGTGACGCTATGAACAGAGAGGACAGCGCACAACGGTTCAGCGCACTTATAAGCGGACTTGACAACGAGAGCAGAAATACCGTTTCCGATATAATTCATCGTATGGGAATGATAGCGGACGGCAACAAGTCCTTGCAGGATGTCTATACACAGCGTGAGCAGGAAGAATTCGTTCGTATGAATGATGAATTCAGCTCAAAGATAGTAAAGTTGAACGATAATCTTTATTATTACAACGGTTATTATCTCCCCGTTAACCAGTTTGACAGCAGTGTTTTCTATTCAAAATACGCTATTGACGAGCTGACCACACTGGACAGTGTGAGAAATAAGGATATAATCGACGCAGGCGGATATGTCGGTGACACGGCGCTTCTGTTCTCGTCATATACGGATAAGAGTATTCATGTATTTGAGGCTTCTCCCTCAAATATGGATATTATCCGTGAAACGATAAGGCTGAATCAGTTAGAGAACATAGTGCCTGTAAGCAAGGCGCTGGGCGAGAAAAGCGGCACGGCAACGTTCAGTCTGGGCGAGCGCAATTCCTGCAATTCACTTGTTGAACGTCCCGGTTATAATTATCCGAATCATATCGAAGTTCCCGTTATTACTCTTGATGATTATGTACGGGAAAACAATCTCGAGGTCGGTCTTATAAAGGTTGACATCGAGGGAGGTGAGCAGCTGCTGCTCAAGGGCGCTGTCGAAACCATCCGCACTCAGCACCCGATACTTCTCATCAGCATTTATCATTCGGCAAACGATTTCTTTGAGATTAAGCCTATGATAGAGAAAATGTGCGACAAATACACCTTCAGAATAATTAAACCCGCCAATTCGGCTATTGTTATTGAAACAATACTGTTAGCCGAGGTCAGAGATGAAAGTGGCGAAAATATCATTAATTCGTAAAGGAAAAATCAATATGGATATGTCATTTTACAAGGGTAAAACTGTACTGATAACAGGTCACACAGGCTTCAAGGGAAGCTGGATGTGCAAATTGCTTTCTATGGCAGGAGCAAAAGTTATCGGTTATTCTCTCAATCCCCCCACAACACCCTCTCTTTTTGAGCTTTCCGGAGTAGAAAAGGAAATAGTTTCGGTTATCGGCGATATAAGGGATCTTGCAAAGCTGAACGAAACAATGCAGAAGTACCGCCCCGAAATAGTAATTCATATGGCGGCACAGCCCATAGTAAGAGAAAGCTACGCAGAGCCTGTCTACACATACGAAACAAATGTTATGGGTACTGTCAATATATGCGAGGCTGTAAGGCTGTGCGACAGCGTAAAATCATTCGTAAACGTAACCACCGATAAGGTTTACAAGAACAACGAATGGGAGTGGGGATACCGTGAAAATGACGCACTTGACGGCTATGATCCTTATTCCAACTCAAAGAGCTGCTCGGAGCTTGTAACAAGCTCTTATATTAAGTCGTTCTTCTATAACCGTGACATTGCGGTTTCGACCTGCCGTGCAGGTAACGTTATCGGAGGCGGCGACTTTGCAAAGGACAGAATCATCCCCGATTGCGTAAGAGCAATGGAGGCTAAGCAGAAGATAACAGTAAGAAATCCTTATTCGACACGTCCCTATCAGCACGTTCTCGAGCCGGTCGTTACATATCTTGTACTTGCAATGAAGCAGTATGAGGACAAGAGCCTTGCCGGTAATTATAATATCGGTCCGGATGACTGCGACTGCGCCGCTACAGGCGAGCTTGTCGATCTGTTCTGTTCACACTGGGGCGACGGCGCTTCGTGGAAAAACGTTGCGGATAAGAACGCTCCCCACGAGGCAAATTTCCTCAAGCTTGATTGCTCAAGAATAAAGCGTGTACTCGGATGGAGTCCCCGCTGGCATATTTCCGACGCTATCGAAAAGGTGACAGAGTGGAGCAAGGTATATCTTTCAGGCGGCGACATTAGCGCCGTTATGGAAAAGCAGATAAACGAATATCTGGAGGTAAAGTAATGAAAAAAGCTCTTGTTACAGGTGCAAACGGCTTTGTCGGAAGTGCGCTTGTGCGTGAATTGGTAAAGAATAATGTTGAGGTAATCGCACTTGACCGTGATGGTTGCAATAACAACATACCCAAAAATGTAAGATTTGTGGCTCACGAGCTTTCCGAATCGTCAAAGCTCGCCGATATTATTCCTGACCGTGATATTGATGTATTCTATCACTTTGCATGGGTAGGCTCGGCAGGCCCTGCGAGAGCAGACACCGCTTTACAGCTCAATAATGCTCAGTGGACGGTAGATTGTCTGCGTGTGGCAAAGGATATGGACTGCAAGAAGTTTGTATGTGCCGGCTCTATAATGGAGCATGAAACAATATCAGCCGCATTCAGACAGGGTAATAAGCCCGGTGCCGGCTACATATACGGAAGCGGTAAACTTGTTGCTCATACAATGTGTATGAGCGTTGCCGCACAGATAGGTATAGATCTTTGTTGGGCAAAGATAACCAACGCATACGGTGCAGGTGAGCTTTCACCCCGTTTTGTAAATACGACCATCAGAAAGATTATAAACGATGAGCCTTTACAGTTCACAAGCGGCACACAGAATTATGACTTTGTATATATAGACGATGTTGCAAGAGCGTTCTATCTCATCGGAGAGAACGGAAAGCCTTTCTGCCATTATCTTATAGGCAGCTCGGATGCAAAGCCGCTCAGAGAATTTGTTCTTGAGATGAAGGCTGCACTGGCTCCCGACAAGGAGTTCGTGTTCGGAGATGTTCCGTTCACAGGCGTAAATATGCCGCTGTCGGATTTTGATTGTTCGATTACGGAAAAGGATACAGGCTTCAGAGCTACTATACCTTTTGGTGAAGGCGTCAAAAAAACAATGGATTGGATTAAGGAGCAGAAATGATACAGAAGTTTGAATTCAAGGAAACAGAGATTAAGGGACTTATAGAAGTAACTCCCTTCAATGCCGATGATATAAGAGGCTGTTTCACAAAGGATTACTCGAAGGAAGTGTTCGAGGCAAACGGCATAAAGCACGATCTTGCCGAGGTTTTCTATACGACAAGCTACAAGGGCGTTATCCGTGCACTTCATTTTCAGCGTGAGAAACAGCAGCCCAAGCTGGTACGTTGCATACACGGACACGTTTACGATGTAGTAGTCGATTTACGCAAGGACAGCCCCACGTTCAAGAAGTGGCTTGCATTTGAGCTTATCGGTGAAAAGCACAACGAAATACTCGTTCCCGCAGGTTGCGCTCACGGTTATCTTGTACTTGAGGACAGCATAGTATCCTACAAGTGCGGAGAAAAATTCTACGGCGAATATGATGACGGCATTATGTGGAACGATCCCGACATTGCAGTAGACTGGAAGCTTGACAGAGTTGGCGGAATTGATAAGGTTATACTTGCCGATAAGGACAAGAATCTGCAGACCTTTAAAGAATTCATGAGCAAGTACGGTGGCTTTTGATGAGCAGTTTTGATTTTGACACCCTTATAGTCGGCTGTGGACTTTCCGGAGCGGTAATCGCCCGTCATTTAGCGGAAAAAGGCAAGAAGGTCGAGATATGGGAACGCAGGAACCACATCGGCGGCAATATGTACGACCACGTTGACGATCACGGAATACTTGTTCAGGATTACGGTCCGCACACATTCCACACGAAAGAGAAATATCTTTTTGATTATATGTGCCGCTATGAGCAGTGGTCTGATTACAAGCTGACCTGCGGTGCGGTATGGAACGATACATATACCCCCACCCCCTTCAACTTTACCACGATTGATAAGTTCTTTGATAAGCAAAAGGCAGAAACGCTCAAGGCAAAGCTGACTAAGGTTTACGAGGGCAGACCGACCGCTACCGTTGTTGAAGTTCTCGAAAACGAGGACGATGATATAAGAGCATACGCTCAGTATCTTTTCGATAACGATTATGCACCGTATACCGCTAAGCAGTGGGGCGTATCTCCCTCTGAAATTGACCCGTCTGTGCTTAAAAGAGTACCTCTGCGTTTTTCGTATGACGAGGGATATTTCGATGACGCTTATCAGGTAATGCCGGCACATTCATTCACGGAGTTCTTCAGAAATTTGCTTAACCATGAGAATATCACGGTCAGAACCGGTGTCGAGGCGCTTGAGCGGATTGCTGTAAAGGATAATAAGCTGTATGTTGACGGCGAGCCGTATAATAACATTCTTGTATATACAGGTGCGCTGGATGAGTTATTCGGTGAAAAGTACGGCAGACTTCCTTACCGTTCACTGCGTTTTGAGTATAAGTATACCGACAAGGATAGCCTTCAGGACGCTCCTGTCGTCGCATATCCTCAGGAAAAGGGCTTTACCAGAATCACCGAGTACAAGAAAATTCCCGTCCAGGATGTAAAAGGCAGTACCTATGCGGTAGAATATCCTCTCCCGTATAAGTCGGGCGAAAAGCTCGAGCCGTATTATCCTGTTCTCACAAAGGAGAGCATGGAGCAATACGCAAAGTACGAGGCTCTGGCATCGCAGATCGATAATCTTATCTGTTGCGGAAGACTTGCCGATTTCAGATATTATAATATGGATCAGGCGTTAAAACGTGCGCTTGAGCAATGCGATAAAATAGATAATATATAACGAACCGTCTGAGCTGTGGGCATTGACCCACAGCTTTATTTTTTACACTTATTGCAAAACGCTTTCAGCCATGTTATACTGGTAGAAAGAGGTGAGCAGATGAAAAAAAGAATAGCACGGTCGTCCGTTTTACATATAATATTGATAATAACCGCCATAGCCGCCGCAATGCTCTGCAGACAGCTTGACAGGATCGGTACTATGCAAATATTCGGCATTATCAGAAGTCTGATATATATTTTTATGTTTCTGATATGGGGAATCACCCTGAGAAACAGGATAGTGCAGATACCTGTCTCTTATACACATCTGACGCTGCCGACGATCGCATAAGTGTAGATCT
>ENA-UAEB01000712-UAEB01000712.1-human-gut-metagenome-genome-assembly--contig:-NODE-712-length-9278-cov-7.600130_pt1 | contig 9278 bp, 10 predicted proteins | sample MGYA00244273_ERZ654269 | MGnify/ENA primary metagenome ERZ654269 (study PRJEB26926, sample SAMN06165041) | human gut metagenome | biome: ENVO:00009003; feature: ENVO:2100002; material: ENVO:00002003...
TTTCTTCGTTGTTCATTTCCAAGAAGTAATACATCAGCAAAGTTTCACGGTTACGCTCGGATAACTGTTTCAAGGCTTCTGCCAATTCATCATCATAGACACGAATATCATTACCGCATACATTGAAAATCGTATAGTCCGTATCATAGTCGTCCCAGACAGCCAGATTTTCTACAACGATTTCTGGAAGTTCACAAAAGAGTGTTTCTTCCTTTTGTCGTCGTTTTAATTTCTTCTGATAGTCCTTAACAACATGTCGGACAACTTTCTTCAAACAACTGTCGCAGACGGCCTGTTCTGTCGTGAAATAGACGGGCTGTTTTGTCGGTCATCGCCGGACATCATTGTCCGGCGCCGGTGCGTTTTGTCGCATAAGAGAAGGGGATGGCTCCAGCCATCCCCTTCTTTCCGGTATTCAAGAAACCTCGCCCTCCAGGACGAGTTGTACCATCCGGTCATCAATAATGGCCCGGCGGTTTTGGTATGCGTAGACAAGAGACTGGGTACAGGCCCGGTTAATCAGTCTCGGGATGCCGGATGAGAAAGAGTGGACTGCTTTCATGGCGTCCTCAGAGAAGATTGCGTTGGGGTGTCCAGCATAGGTCAGTTGCTTCTCAATATAGGCTTTCGTCTGAGCGTATTCGTAAGGCATCAGAAAGCACTGAATATCAACCCTGTGGAGGATCGCTCTGTACGCTTGCAGCCGTAGTTTCTCCCATAGCTCCGTCTGGCCAGCCAAAATGAGTGCGAGGGGATTTTCAGAATCCATTTTGTAGTTGAGTAAGAAGCGGATTTCCTCCAGCATTTCCTTAGAGAGTAGATGCCCTTCATCCACAATCACAACCAGTTTTCGGTGTCCAACTCCACGCATAATTTCAATTTCGTGGTGCAGTAGATTCCTTGCGTCACCTCGGTAGAACCGTGTTTCACACCCCAGCTGCTCCAGAAGACCGTTGTAGAAGTGTCTCGGGGTAAGTTTAGATTCAGAAAGGTAGAGTACGGTGTAATCTTGCCCATCTAAGACGCTTTTCAGGCGGCGCAGAGCCGTTGTCTTCCCCGTGCCCGCATCCCCAACCACAAGAGCAAAAAGCTGGCGGCTGGCAGCATAGAGCAGACGGTTATAGACTTCTTCGGTATCCTGGTCTTCATAGAGATTGTCAACAGGAATGCCCCGTACAAAAGGGGTATGTGTCATTTCAAAAAATTCCTCGTACATGCTTGTCACCCCTTTTCAATTTCTGTGGTGTAGGAAATCGCCCTCCTGCGCTGCTTGTCTTGGTATGGTTCCGTTATGGCATCCAATAGACGGGAATGGTCAACGGGAATACGCTCAATCTCTTTTCGTTTTGGCTTCGGTGCAACTTTTTCGCCAACTACAATCTGCCGCACTTGAAACGGCTCATGGTCTGGTGTCTCAATCGTAAGGATCTCTGTACAGATTGGGTCATAGACTACATCAACCTGCTTGCCGGCAAAAGCAATGCCAAGGTCATATCGTTTTCCGCCAAAACTAATTACACCACTCTTGTCGGCCTTACGGGATTCACAATGCAAAAATGCTCGTGCCATCAGAGCCTTGTCCACAAATCGTGGAGGCATGGAATCGGACTTAAATGCAATTTCTGGCGTTGTGCCAAGAGCACTATGCGGTTTGGAGTGGTAACATTCATGTAGCCATGCTTGGAATTTTGTGTTCAATTCTTGCAGGCTCTCTGGTGGATGTAGACTTACCTCTGCTAAAAAAGCATCCATCGTTTGGTTAAATCGCTCCTGTTTGCCTTTGCCCTGTGGATTTCTGGGCTTTGCATAGATCAGCCGGATACCAAGCAAATCGCAGGCGCGCTTCATCCAGCGTGTTCGGTACTGCGTCCCATTGTCAAAATAGAGTCTCCGTGGAAGCCCAAATTTCAGCATGGCTTTTTGCAGGGTGTCTTCTACAATACCTTGCTCCATCGTCCCGTAAAACTCACCGTGGAGAATGTATCTGGTAGCATCGTCAATCAGGCAGGAGAAGTAGGTCTGTGTCTGTACACCGCCAAGATTGAGCACAAGTCCATATTTAATATCTCCTTGCCACAGGTCATGCCGGTGCAGCCGTTGAAATCGTTGGGAAGCGTACCCTTTGTCATTGTAAAGCTTCATCATTGCGGTGGAATACCCTGCACGGCTCAAAGCATCCTGCAATGTGGTTCGCTTCAGAAATCCGGGAGGAGCCTTCTTCTCCAACTCCAGGATTTTAATAATTGTAGGGATGCTCCTGCTGGGAAGTTCCCTGCGTAGCTGGATTGCCTCATCCAGTAGCTCTTGTGGAATTTTGTAGTTACTTTGGCTGCTCCTGCTCTGCGGTTTCAGTGCTTCAAAACCTCCATTCAAATATGCGCAGAGATACCGTTCCAGAGTTCGTTGGGAAATCTGGTTTCGTTCGCATATCTCCTGTCGTAGCTGTTCCACCCGTCTGCTATCCATGTTTTGGGACAGCAGCGGTGCAATCATAGACATTCGCTCCTCTGCAATCTCTGCGGCGAGCTTCCTGTTTTTCATTTCCATGCTGGAATCGCCTCCTGTTTTATTGGCATGACACCAGTATAGCCGGAGGAAAATCCATTGTCATGGCGGAACGGTGCTGTATCCAATTTCCGCTGTTTGCTACCAGCCGGACAAAATGCACCGTCTGCTGGCGCAGAGTGTAGCCGGGGTGAAATGTCATCGGAAGGAGGTTGGCTGCAATCAATCCGGTTGCAATATTTTGGGCATAACAGATGAACCACGCAAGCCAGGATCGGATGCGCAGCCAGGTAGATGTTTCACAGGTATGTCGGGCTTCTGTAGATTCGGCAATCTCACAGAATGCTTCCACTCCATATCGCTTATATGGAATGAGGCTATCCGGTAACTCTCTGTGTGTTTTTCCACAGCACTGGCACTTTAATACTCTGAGATGGTATTTGTGTATGCAGTCTCCATATCGGACTTTCCGCGTACAGGTTCCATGAACTTTAAGTGCTCCTCCACAGATTGGACATAGGCTGCTCTCTTTGCTTAAAATTTTGGTAGTGTCCCCGTTGCAGGACAATTCATACTGTGCTATACTAATCATGGTTTGTGAGAGGGAGCATTGAGTCGTTGTAATTATTGGAAATGTGCTTGTTTCCAGTGATTGGACTCATTGCTTCCTCTTGCCTCATTTTTTGAGCTGTCATAATAATAGCATATCCAACTAAAAACAAGAAGCAAAACCGAAAAAATATATGCAAAACACAAAATTTAGGTTGCCATATACGAAATTATTCAGTATAATGAAGATGATAGCTACCTAACAAGTATCAACGGTTCCAAGAAAAGGAGGAAAGTACCATGAAGAAAGTCCTGTCGGCTGTGTTAGCTCTCGCAATGGTGTTCTCTTTGTCCTGCACGGCTTTTGCTGTTGAAGAAGTCCCGTATGAACCGGTAGCCACGGAGGAAACCAATATCGTGCCGAAGTCGAGCCTGTCTCTTTCGTTCACCTCTTTGGGTTCCGGTTCCAGAAAGACTTCCAGCGAAACATACTACATTTCTGGTGAAGATGCTGTACTTACTATCAACTCCTGCACATGGAGTCCCTCTTCTCAGGATGTAAAAATCGGCTGGTATAATGTGGACACCCGGGTAACATACACTGTTACCTATGAAGGTGGAGATATTAACAGCAAGAGAGTCAACTCCAGTGGTGTTCCAGATGGAGATTATAAGGTTTGCATTGTGAATGGCGGAAGTAAGAGCATCACCGGAGCTATGCAGTACGAGGTAAAATAACCATGAAAAAGGGAATTCATCGAGGATTAGGGCTATTGTTAGCAATCGTGGTGGTTGCCATGTTAGCTGCTTGTTCTACTAAGGATTCTGTATCGGAGGTTCCAGACAAGGATGACAGCGATGCCATCGTTCCTCCGGCTTCTGTTCTTCCATTTGCTGATGTGGTGGATTTAAGTGAATACTTTGTAGATGAGCCTGTGGAATTCTCTGAGAGTACGCCAAAAGGAGAACTTGTGTGCGTCAATATTGATGAATCTCAATATTCAAAAGCAGACGATACCATTCTGTTGCCCAATGAAAAAACAAAGGCAATGGCCGTTCATTGCACTTGGGCCTCTGCTTCCAGAACAATCTATATTGGATTTATCGATGAGGTGTCTGAAGAGGTGTATACCCTATCTGCCGTTGGTGGTGCTCTTACAGGAACGCTCGATCTGAGTTCCCTTCCAGAAGGTGAATATCGTCCCATCATGTACAGCAGCGACAACCAAAATATCAATGCTGTTATGCTGTATCAATTCCAATAGTCTCAAGTTGAAGAGAGGTGCCGTTCTACCAAGAACGGCACCTCTCTTTTCCCTTTTATGATATAGCGATGCCAAAACAGACCGGCTTCAACGACAGATTAGCTCGGCTGTCGTGACAAAACAATCCGGCTATGCGACAAAACAGACCGGCTATTTCTGGACAAAACAGCTTGGCCTTAACACCATATCGTTGGGCTAAACAAGTTGCATTTGGTATTTTCATTTCATAATAGGACAATATAAAATCTCGTTCTGCTGGACTCAGTTTCAATAGAGCTTGGTGTAAATCCTCAAGAAGTAAATTCTGAATAGCTTGTTCCGCAGTATCAACAGATTCATCCACAAACAAATCTGTATCCTGATAACCTTCCTCTGTGCCGTCACGATCTCCCACATGAGAAGCCGGGAATATAGAGCGACTTTTCTCATGTTCCTGGAGATAGCGGCTGTGGCGGTCCTCCTGTTGGTATTTTTCAAAATCTTTGCGAGAACATTCCATGATAATGCGGTCATCTTCATCACGGAACATTTTGACTGTTTCAACAAAAAAGCGCCCAGTAAAGCAACCATTGCGGCGTGCCTTACTGAACGCTGAAAAACTGATTTCCTCCCATTCCTGTGGGCTGTTATTTTTCCAAATGAATACTCTCGTCATATCCTTTCCTCCGTTCAAATTCTTGGTAGTCAGCGAATTTGAACGGTGTCATGGATATTTTGCTATGTACGCCTCCCAGCGCATACCGGCCTCCTAATACCGGGCAAAGAAAAAGGCCGGAAGTGTTTTCACCTCCAGACATGTTCCTGCCGCCATATTGCAGCAGGAATGAAAAAAGCCCGGTTAATGCCGGGCCTTATGTAGAAAAGTATTCAATTTAGTGCATTCCTGCCACTATACCAAGTATAGCAGGTCGGAAGTCGGAAGGGAGTAGGGATTAGGTCGGGGATTTGTCGGGATTTAGTCGGGATTTAGTCGGGGCAGTTCCTCCAGGACTTCTGGAATAGAATATCCAAACAAGCAAACAGAAAATAAATAGATGGCTTCTCGTTTTCGGTCATAAAAGACACTGCGCTCTATATTTAGTTCTTCCAGCAATTCTTTCTCTGTGCTGTTGAACCGATAGATGAATTGCTTAGTCAAAATTTCATAGTAAAGTTCTCCTCGATCCGGATACCGTTTCAGACGAAGGAGTGCACGGTCAATAATATTGACCAGCATTTGATTTTGAACAAGGCAGCAAACTTTTTCTTCAAAGGCTTGCAGTTCAATATCTGGTGCAAAATTTTCAAGATAGCAGAGGCCAGACTCTATATCTTGTTCTCCCATAATCCAAGCAGTTTCTTGTAATTCTTCTGCCCGTTCACTCAGAACCCAGACTACATCACGGTAAATCTTTAGAATCAGCTTACTTCTATGAAACGCAGCGTCGCTGTTAAGCCCCAAAGCTGTTAGCCTGCTGTTACATTTTTGGATTGTTGTGCTTTCTTTTCTCATAGAACATCCCTCCTTGTTCGCAATATTGCGAACATATTAGGCACAAAATAGCATAGCAGAGGAGAGTGAGAGAGGGCAGTGCCTCCCTCTATTCCCCCCTTTGGTTATATCAGGTTTCTGGATTTTAGACGAATCTGCATTGCTTGCTTGGAAACCTCAAAAATATTTGCCATTTCAGCAATGAGCTGTTCATCTGTCCGGCCTATTCTAAGCCGGTAAAAACATTTTTTGATCTGCGGTAAAGGCATCAGCAGAGCAGAGGCCAGGGTATCCGCCTGACGCTCAATTATGCCATGACTTTCGTCGGAAGAAACATTTCCGTTATAAGCAGCAACATCTCCAGTACCGGAGTATAACTTCTTATGTAGTACCCAATGAGCCAGCTCATGGGCACAGGTAAAACGGAGCCGCCCTAATTTTGATGGATCACAAAGCCGTTCATCAATTAAGATTGTACCGGCTCTTACTGCAATCATTCGATACTGTCTCTGTATCTGGTCATATAAAACAACGGCACCGTCATCGAAAATTGTTTCCCCTAATATCTTGGGGTTTTTTCTTAGTGTATGAAACTCCAGGATTAGATCAAACTTTGTCTCGATAATGGTTTCGATTGGCACAGGACACGGTTGACCGGATAGCAGAGAGGGATCATATTCCATCAGGATTTTTCGCCCTACCGCCTCGATTGCTTCTGTACGGATTTGTGGAATTGACAAAGCTCTCCCCCCTATCGTTTACGCTCCTTTAGCATTTTCATAAATGTCTGCCATTCTTCATCGGTAGCGTCTACTTCTTTTGCCACACGCAAGGCTGCCCGAACAATATCTTTTTCCATGATATAGTCTGGCAAATCAGCAGATACTGTATTGCGTGATTTTGCAGCCAGATCCAAAAGCAACTCATGTTCTGATTTATCCAAATTCAGAAAGGCGGAGATGCGTTCCACAAAATCTCCAGTGGGTGCAGGACGGCGGCTTTGTTCAATATCACACAGATAACCGTAAGCAATATTCAAATGCTTGGCTGTATCGCGTAAATTGAATTTGTGCGCCTTGCGTTTCTCGGCTATAAATGATCCAAAAGTTATATTGCCCACAGCATTCACCTCTCATTTGTTCGACGAACTGCGAACATCTTGCTTATATTGTATATCGAACATCTGTTCACTTCAAGGGTAAAAATTTCATTTGAAAAGAGGTGTTAAAAATCAATAACACCTCTTTTGCGCTATATAAATTCCTGAGCGATTTGCTGCATTTCTGTAATGCACTCTTTTGGGGATAGAATTTTTATTTTTCCCTTAAATTTGAATATCCAGCCATAAAAAGTTCCACTGGGGTTCACTTCAATTTTTGCTGTGAAGTGCGCGTCATCATATCTCTCAACAGCAGCATCTTCTCCATAATGATCTATGATTACTCTCATCAATTCGTTTTCACATAGAAGGGTTACTTCCTTCGATGACTCCGATGTAAACATATCAACCATTTTGTTTGTATAGGAGGCTACATCAAATCCCTCTATCGGCATAAAGCAAGTTTCAAGATTTTCTATGCTTGTTAGACGATCTACACGGAAGTGAGCAATTTTCTGATGCTTCAGAGAAAATCCAATCAGATAATAGTGGTCATTTTTCCATTCAAGCGCATAAGGATTTACGACATAATAATATCCATCATGCTTCAAGATTTTCTTTTTTTCCTGAGTATATTCATAGTATTGGAACCGAATTTGCTGATGGTTTCCAATCGCTGTTTGGATATTATCAATGATATAGTAAACCTTTTCATTATGCGGTTTGACACGGCTGGATAAAGCAGCAAATTTTTGAAGCTGCTCTGCCTGATGTGTGCTGGTCAGACGACATAATTTCTGTACCAGTTCCTCGGATTTCTTGGCAGAAATGATCTTCGAGGAAGCTACTGCATCTGTCAGCATTTTCAGTTCTGGATACTCAAACAGGCGGCTTCCCATAAAATATTGGTTTTGGGTACTCTTGACCACCACAATATCAATCCCTGCATCGATCAGCGTATTGGTATCTGCGTAAACAGTCTGCCGCACTGCCTGAATTCCTTTTCCATTCAGATGGGCAATGATGTCAGATACTGTGGCGGGATGGTTTTCATCGGTCCGCTCATAGAGAAACCGGAGTAATTCCAGTATCCGCATATTTGTTGAATTCTGCATACTTCACCTCCTCGATTCTTAAAATGGCCTATTTTGTGTGGTGTCCAGCCCCAAAGACCAGGAGCAGGGCAACAACACAGAGAAGCAGGCCAATCCAATTTCGATCCATAATCAGTTTGATTACCGCCACAAGCAGCAGTCCGCCCACCAGGAGCACAACGCCATTCATTCAGCGTCCTCCCGAAGCATAGTTTCCCATGTTGATGTCCAGCACCCCTCTGGGCGGCTGGATCAAGGCATCTTCATATTGGCACTTCCACTGGATCTCCCGGCACATCTGGCCATCCGCCACGCCGTCTATGGTTTCCCCATCCTCAATGGGGTTATCATGCTCCAGAATATAGGACGCTGCATTATAGGCGTGGTTTACCACCCAGTTGGGGTCCATGCCGTGGAAGTGGTACTGGAGATCCGGCAAAAACAGGGTGCTCATGCCCACCGTGTCGATGAGCATATCCTCCGTGCCCTCGATGTTGAAGAAACGGACATTGACGCCAAAGCGGATGAACCGATCCGGCCCCTCAATCTGATGGGAGCGCACATCCTCTGCCAGAAACAGCTTGCCGCAGTTCTGGAAATAGAACGCCTCACAGGTGGGGTACAGCTCTGCCAGAGCCTCCAGAAAGTCGGCATCCAGGTTGGCACGCTCCAGCGCTGGAAGCGCCGCAGTCAGCATATCGGTGGCCACCACCTGATATTTGCACTCCCGGAAGATCCGGTCACGGTCCTCCTGGCAGTCCCACATCTGGCTCATCAGAAAGGCATCAAAGCCTTTGCCCTTGAACTTGTCGCATTTCATCACCATCAGCTGTACCGGGCACTTGCCGTCCTGAAATTCCGCGACATGATCCAGGGCGGCAAAGCCGGCCATTTTCTTATCATAACAGAAGCACTCTGTTGATCCGATGTGCTTCTCCATTACGGCAGTCATTTTTTCTTTATCCGGCATTTCTACCGGCTCTTTGAACAGCATCTGAATGAGATAGGGACCTCCGGGCTGGGGGCCTTTTTTGTCGTCCAGATTTTGCTGGAAAGCTTTATTGCTCATTTGGTTTCCTCCTTCTTTTCTGGGAACAGTTTCCACCGAAACTCCAGCTCTTTCTGGACAAACTCTTTCGGCAGGCCGCGGGGGTTGGCGATGAGATACCATACCCGAAAGGTGCGCTTCTTCGGATCTGTTTCCTGCCGGTAGAGCTGATAGCCCGCCTCATCCTCCTGTGTCCACTGTCCTGTCTGCCGCTTGGCCTGCACAAAGGGTTCCACCACCTGGTCCA